>OERR01000105.1_pt1 | contig 21730 bp, 14 predicted proteins | sample 1540051 | NCBI WGS metagenome assembly OERR01 (sample SAMEA3891884, study PRJEB23780) | metagenome | biome: terrestrial biome; feature: animal house; material: Caecal content | place: Italy | collected 2015-05-05 | reverse complement strand
GAGGAATTCCGGGAGGGTAGGCAAAAATGGTTTCCCGACAGATCAACCCCTCGGATGCAAACAGCGGCATGTATTTTCCCTTTTTGGATTCCGCTTCACGCAAGGACATTACCTTTACAGGGAGAGTAAAGGTAATGTCCTTTTCATTTTGAAGCAGGCCTTTTTTCGACACAACAGCCTTTTTCTTTTCTTCCTCCTCCAAACACAAAAAGGCATGCACCAACCTCTGAAAATTTTCCTTCGTATCACACAAGCTTGTCATAGCGATCACATAAAAGCTTGCCGCCATTTCCAGCTCAATTTTATCCGTGCTGCGCAGAGATTGCATCACCTGTGGGCCCGTCAAAGCTGTCTGAAAGGATCCCAGCACAATTTTCGAGGGATCCAGTGCATAGATCCCATGACGGCCTGGACGCCCTTCCATTTCCTTCCCCCGTCCCAGTATGCAAAAGCGGGAAAGATTGCACAAGTCTCTTTCAAATTGCTCCAGATTTTCTCTGTAAAGGGAGAAGGCTTGTCTCCCATATTCCCATAAAAATTGGACGCAGCGATCCATGGAAGCCAGGAGCAAATAAGAGGGGCTGCTGGTTTCGTAAATGGACAACTGACGTTCTACCGCAGCGGGCTGCACAAGAGAGCCATTCAGATGAAGGACGGCTGTTTGGGTCAAGCTTGGAAGAGTTTTATGCAAACTTTGCACAACCAGATCCGCCCCGCACTGTACTGCGCTTTTGGGAAAACCAGGCGCAAATCCAAGATGCGCTCCATGTGCTTCATCCACCAAGAGAGGGATTCCTTTTTCATGCACGAGGTCTGCGATTGCTTTCACATCGGAAATAACCCCTTCATAAGTGGGAGAGGTGATCGCAACAAGCTTCACATTAGGATGCTCCCGCAGCGCGGTTTCCATAGTCTGCGGTGTAATCCCCCCCGCAGCCTCAAAGCCAGGGATGATCTCCGGACACAGGTAATGCGGAAAAAGATTGTTTTGATAGAGCGCGTGATAAAGGGATTTGTGACTGTTTCGCGATACAAGAACTTCATCTCCCCACTGCGTACAGGCGGCAATTCCCGCCAGAACGCCGCAGGAGCTTCCGTTAATCAGGTACCAGGTTTTTTTTGCTCCCCAAAGTGCGGCTGCTTGCTCCATGGACTCCTTCAAGATTCCCTGTGCATTGTGAAGATTGTCAAACCCGTCAATTTCCGTGATATCCAATCCATAGGGATTTTCCATCTCAAATAGCTGTGTATTTCTTTTATGGCCCGGCATATGCATGGGACAAATTCCGGAATCCCGATTTTCCCGCAGAGCCTCATACAGAGATTTCATAGTGCCTCTTCCCCTCCTTGCTTTTCTCAAAATGAAATACAAAGAAAAAGGTGCGAATCGCGCACATAGCCAAGCTGTGCACGCTCTCCGCACCTTTGTGAATTTTATTTTCCGTACAGAGAATTACTCCTGATGAGGTGTTTTTCTTCCCTCGTCAAGCGCATCAAAAATCTCCTGTTTGCTGTCCACATAATCCTGAAACTGTCCGGCTGTTTCGTCGGAAAGCTGGCTGGGCGAGGAGCCTTCGTGGCGGAACGTCAGCTTCAGAAGAATCGGCGCGGCAATAGTGGTTGCCACAACCATGAGGATCACCGGCGCAAAGAAAGCATCCAACATCAGACCGAGAGCAGCACCCTTCGACGCCACAATCAGAGCAACTTCACCGCGCGATACCATGCCGGAACCGATCTGCAGGCACTCCTGATTCGTCATGTGGCAAAGCTTTGCACCCAATCCGCAGCCGACAATCTTGGTTAGAACCGCTACCACCATCAGCAACACGGCAAACAGAATGATGGTCCCTGTCATGGACGGGAGCGATACCTTCAGACCAATGCTGGCGAAGAAAATCGGAGAAAGCAGGATGTAGGACAAGGTATCAAAACGCGCCGCAATATATTTGGTACGCTGGGTGTTGGAAATCAAAACACCCGCGATATAGGCGCCCGTGATATCGGCAACACCGAAAAAGCTTTCCGCACAATAAGCAAGGAACAGGCAGAACACAAAGGCGATGATCACAAAGCGGCGCATATCTCTCTGGTATCTCGCCTGGAATTTGTTGAAGAGACGGTAGAAAATATACCCGGCCCCAATCGAAAGAATGAAGAACGCAACAATCTTAATCAGCACCATCGCAATATTCACGGTAGGATCCGCCAAGCTGGTGATGATAGTGAGGGCGATGATTCCTAAAATATCATCAATAACCGCCGCACCCAGGATCGCATTGCCTGCCCGCGTGTTCAGCTTGCCCATTTCTTTGAGCGTTTCCACCGAAATGCTGACGGAGGTAGCCGTGAGAATAACGCCTACAAAGATGTTTTGCAGGATCACCATATTATCCGGCGTTCCGTCCGTGGGATGGTTAAAGAAATATGTCAGCGCAAAGCCTCCCAGAAGAGGGACAATCACGCCGATCAAAGCGATTACAAAGGAAGCTTTGCCCGTCTTTTTCAGTTCCTTGATATCCGTTTCCAAACCGGCTGTAAACATCAGGATGATAACGCCAAGCTCGGCCATTTGTGTGATAAACTCTGTCTCAGTCAGTACATTCAGCATCGCCGGGCCAAGAACCAGACCCGCCAGCAGAGCTCCCACCACCTGAGGCATTTTAAAGCGCTTCGTCACAAGGCCAAGCACCTTGGTGCTCAGGAGGATCAAGGAGAGGTCCAATAAGAAATGGTATGACATATTGCTTTCCCTCCATCAATCTGCTTCGTGGTATTTTTGAAAACGCAAAAGCTTTCCCGAGAGGGATTCTTCTGTTTTTTCAAGAACACCCGAAAAATTTTCCGGCACAGAAACAAAAACTGTGATTTTACAGGGCATTTCGTGCCATTTTGACTGTTAGATTATAAGCCTTTGTCATAAAATTAGCAATGTCTATACTTTCTAAAACATAATTTGTCAAAGTGTAAAATATTGTATATGTTTTCTGTTTGTTTTTACGGTTTCTGATTCCAAAATTCCTGCAAAAGTCCAGAGATTTCCTCCGCTTTCCGCACACGGTGGGGCAAATCCCAATGCTGGGGAAAAAGGCGGCGATAACTCGGCTGGGAAAAGCGCGAGTCAATCAAAAGCACCGATCCTCTGTCTTGTTCCGAGCGAATGACCCGTCCCGCGGCCTGCATTACCTTATTCATTCCCGGAAAACGATATGCAAACGAGAAACCGTCCCCTCTCTCCTGCTCATAATATTCCCGCAGCAGCTCCTGCCTTCTGTTGACCTGCGGCAGTCCAACCCCGACAATCACAGCGCCGACTAAGCGATTTCCGTAAAAATCAATGCCTTCTGAAAAAATACCGCCCATGACACAAAATCCCAGCAGCGGCTTGGAGTTCTTTTCGGAAAAAAGAGATAAAAAGCTTTCTCTTTCCTTTTCCTCCATATTTCTCCCCTGACAGACAATCTGCAAGTCCGGGAATTTTTCTTCCACCAGACTTTTGGCCTGCTCCATATATTGGTAAGACGGAAAATAAGCGATACAGTTTCCGTTTCCTGCTCTGGCAAAGGCTCCTATCATCTGCGCAACTTCCGGCAGGCTCCTTTGCCGATCCGCATAGCGTGTACTGATTTGATCCGCCAAAAGAAGCAAAAGATTCTCCTTTGGAAAAGGGGATGGAATGGAAAGCGTTTTCGCTTCTTCTCCCCCGCCTAAAACAGAAACAAAGTATGGCAGCGGGGAAAGTGTGGCTGAAAACAGAATGGAAGCCCTCCCTTTTCCCATGGATTCATCCAGAAAACGTGCGGAGTCACGGCAGAACAGACGGATGATGACTTCGCTTCCTCGGTGCCGGAGCTGTGTGATGTACTCCGGTCCATACAATTCTGAAATACGCAGAAAGAAACGAACGTCAAACCACAAAGGGAGAAGCTGTCTGCGCAGAGGATGCTCCCGATGTATCTCCAGCCACTCCTCACATTTGACGGAAAAGCGATACAGTGCACGCAGAAAATCCTCCGGAATTTCCGCGCTCTCCGCTTGCCCTGTTTCCCCGCACAAAGGACGCAGCGCAAGCATGGCCGTATTGAGAGAAGTCAGCATCTTCCCTATGCTTTTGTCCTGTTTGCCGATTTCTTTTTTCAAAGCCAGTACGTCGGATTTGCATAATTCCGCTGTATACATTTCCCGTCCCCGTTCCGGGAGGTTGTGCGCTTCATCAATCAGAAAAGTAAAATTCGTTTTTTCCTCGGAAAAATAGCGCTTCAGGCTCGCAACCGGATCAAACAGATAGTTGTAGTCGCAGATCACGGCGTCACACCATTCGGACAGATCAAGCGAGAGCTCAAACGGGCAAACTTGATGAAGTTCCGCTGTCCGTTCCAGTGTTTCGCGATCAAAATGGTCGGACTGCGTCAAAAGATCATACAAAGCTTTGTTCACACGATCAAAATGTCCGGCAGCCCGGGGACATGCTCCCGGCGTACATTCCGGTGATTCCTGGCAGCAGATTTTTTCCTTGGCGGTCAAAACAACACTTTTCAGACGCAAACCTTTCCGGCGCATCACCGCAAGGGCGTCCGCGGCGGCCTGACGGGTCACCGTTTTGGCTGTTAAGTAAAAAATATGGCTCGTCAATTCCTCTCCCATAGCCTTCACGGCGGGGAAAAGCGTGGAGATGGTTTTTCCCACGCCGGTGGGCGCCTGACAAAACAGGCGTTTTTCATCCCGGATAGCCCGATAAACCTCCCCCGCCAAAGTTCGCTGCCCTTTTCGATACGCTTCAAACGGGAAAGGCATTGCCTGAATCGTTTCCCTGCGCAGCGAATCCCATTCCAGACGAAAACGGGCCCAGGGAGCGTACCGGGCAAGCAGTTCCTGGTAAAAATCGGAAAGCTGAGCGGCGGAAAAGGTGTGGGTTAAGCGGCGCAGTTCCTGTGTTTCCGTTTGGCAATAGGTGAGACGAACCGCAACCGGATCGCATTCCCGCGAAACCGCATAGAAATGGGCGTAGCACATGGCCTGCGCCCAGTGCACCTGCACACCGTCCGCCGGAAGGCTGGCAAGCGGCAGAGAAAAGGTTTTGATTTCGTCAATGACAGGCAGACCGTTTTCCTCAAAAATGCCGTCCGCTCTGCCCTCCACACGAAAGCAGAGATCTTCGAAATTTTCCCGGTGAGAGAAAAACACCTCCGCCTGATACCCCTCTCCCGCTTCTTTTTGCAGACGGCGATGAATTTTCGCACCTTCCGCCGCTCTTTCCAACGCATTTCCCCCGGAACCGCTGTCCAGATTTCCGCTGCGCAGCAGGAACTCCACCAGCCTGCGCACAGAAAGCTTGATCTCCTCCATCGCCCCTCACCCCCACGTTTTTTACCAGTATAGCACAAAAAACAGATACCTGCCGAGAGAAAATTTTTTGGATGGAATCTGTTGTATTCCTCCTATAAATTTACTATAATATTGCTATATCAATATGTCATGAGGCTTTTCGACAAATGAAACAGGCGTGAACCAGCGGCATCGGGCCACAAGGCCCGCAGGTTCCGCCGTTTTCTTTTGCAGGAAAACCGGAAAAATGGAGGGGCGCATGAAAGCGATCGGTTTTGACAACAATAAGTATTTGGAAATCCAGTCCCAGCATATTCAGCAGCGTATCGCCCAGTTTGACAACAAGCTTTACCTCGAAATGGGAGGAAAGCTGTTTGATGATTTCCACGCATCCCGTGTTCTGCCGGGCTTTTTGCCGGACAGTAAGATTAAGATGCTCATGCAGCTCTCCGATCAGGTGGAGATTGTGATCGTCATCAACGCCACGGATATTGAAAAAAGCAAAGTCCGCGGTGATATCGGTATCACCTATGACGCGGATGTGCTCCGTCTGATCGATGCTTTCCGCGGCAACGGGCTTTATGTGGGAAGCGTTGTCATCGCACAGTATTCCGGACAGGCCACAGCGGACACCTTCCACAAGCGCTTGGAATCTCTTGGCGTCAAGGTATTTTTACACTACCCGATTGAAGGGTATCCCTCCAACATTCCCCACATTGTCAGCGATGAAGGCTTTGGAAAAAATGAATATGTGGAAACCACCCGTCCCCTTGTTGTTGTCACCGCACCCGGCCCCGGAAGCGGAAAAATGGCCACCTGCCTTTCCCAGCTGTATCACGAATACCGCCGCGGAATCAAAGCCGGCTATGCAAAATTTGAAACCTTCCCCATCTGGAATCTGCCGCTTAAGCATCCGGTGAACCTTGCCTATGAAGCCGCGACTGCCGATCTCAACGATGTGAATATGATCGACCCCTTCCATCTGGAGGCATACAACGAAACGGCCGTTAACTATAACCGGGATGTGGAAGCTTTCCCCGTGCTCAATGCCATTCTGGAGAAGATTTCCGGCACAAGCCCATACAAATCTCCCACCGATATGGGCGTAAACATGGCCGGACGCTGCATCATCGACGATGATGCTTGTCAGGAAGCGTCCCGTCAGGAGATTATCCGCCGCTATTTCCACACCATGTGCGATCAGCGGCTGGGCCGCGTGGAGGAGTCCGCTGTGGTGAAACTGGAGCTCCTGATGAGCCGCGCGGGCGTCAGTGTGGATGACAGGCCTGTGGTTGCCGCTGCCCTGAAACGCGCGGAGATGACCGAAATGCCCGCCGCCGCGATTGAACTGCCGGACGGGCGCGTCATCACCGGAAAGACCTCCTCTTTGCTCGGCGCGTCCGCCGCCGCGCTGCTCAACGCCCTCAAAGCCCTTGGAGGAATCGATCACAAAATCCTTTTGATTTCTCCCAATGTCATCGAGCCGATCCAGAATCTCAAAACACATCATCTGGGGAACCACAATCCGCGCCTGCATACCGATGAAGTGCTCATTGCCCTTTCCATCTGCGCAACACTCAACCCCGTCGCGGGCCAGGCGCTTCAGCAGCTCTCCAAGCTGCGGGACTGCGAAGCGCACTCCACGGTTATTCTCTCCGCCGTGGACGATTCCACCTTCCGCAAACTGGGCGTTCGCCTGACCTGCGAGCCCCGCTACCAGACGAAAAAGTTGTTCCATAAATAAAATCAAAACGAGCCTGCCGACAGAAAGCGTTTATCTCAAAGAAGAGAAAAAACGCTTGCAAACGGCAGGCTCTCTTTTCTAAAAAAAGACGAAAGAAAGGATTCTGATACTATGAAAAAACCTTCTATTGCTGACTCTGTATTTTGCGCTCCAGGCGCACAGATTGTGGGAGATGTCACCATAGGCGAACGCTCCTCGGTGTGGTACAACGCGGTACTGCGCGGAGATTGTGCGCCGATTGTTGTGGGACAGGATACCAACATCCAGGACGCCGCTGTCCTCCACTGCTCCCAAAAAGCTCCCACGATCGTGGGAAACGGCGTAACCGTAGGTCATGCCGCCATCCTGCACAGCTGCACCGTCGGAGATCATTCCCTGATCGGGATGGGCACTATTGTACTGGATCAAGCCATCATCGGGAAAGAATGCCTGATCGGTGCGGGAGCACTGGTCACACCGAGAACATCCATCCCGGACGGCTCGCTTGTTGTCGGCTCCCCCGCCAGGGTAAAACGGATGCTTACCCAAGAGGAAAAGGAACAGCTTCGGGAGAACGCGCTGGAATACCTTTCCCTCTCCCAGGAAGCGATGGAAGAAAAATAACAGCTTTTATTTACGTCTCACCGCAGAGGTTCCCTGCTCGCGCAAATAGGTGCTTTCCAGATCGGCAAGATGAAGCTTCACAGCCAGCGGGTATCGTTCATACGCCTGGCTGATCGCGAAGCTTCCGCCCCGGGCCGCATCGTCAAATCCGCCCATATGCCAGCGGATTGCCATGGCCTCGCTCGTCTTGAGACGCAAGAAGCGCTCAATGAGAAAAACGGATTTTTCTCCATGCCCATAGGGAAAGCTGTCATCCACCTGATAAAAGCTTTTCTTTTCCCAGGCTCCCGTCTCCTCGTTTTTGACATTGCGGAAGCTTTCCTTATAAAACTGCGCCTTGCAGACGTCATGAAGGAGAGCACAGATCGCAAAGCTTTCCTCACTGTCTTTTCCTTCTTCAAAATGTTTTTCCCGCATCGTGTGATACACGCTCACACTGTGCTGTACCAATCCGCCAAGACAAGCACAGTGGAATTTGCTGCTGGCGGGCGCTGTGAAAAAGTCAGTCTTTTGAAGCCACTCAAGAAACGGCACGCTTCCTTCCCGGCTGATGAATGTCTGATAAATCTGAATGAATTCTTCTTTATATCCCATTGCTTTTCTTCCCTCTGATTCTTTTCAAGGGATCCTCCTGTCTGCTTTTCATTTTCAGCCGGAACGGCATGGTTAGATCGTCATATATTTTCTTTCCGATACGGTCCAGGCTCTGCATTTCTCGGAGATTGGCGTACGCTCCACCAAAAAGACCGCCGCCGAAAATGCTGCAAGCTGGATTCGGATGCTGGCGCTGCTTCCACTGCACGGGATCGGGAAAGCTGCCAGAGGAACAGGGTTGTTCATCCCACTTCCTCCCCAGCGGGAATCATCGCTGTTCAGGACCTCGCGGAAAATCGAATGATCGTCACACCCTAGAAGAAGCCCTTCCAGATTTTCGGGTGTAAAGTTCAAAACCACAGCAATGGTTTGTCCTCCCGCTGTACGGCGGTACGCATAAACGCCCGCGTTTTCTGCCTCGCCCAGCCCTGTGGGAAGCCAGCGGAAGCAGGCGCTGTCGTACTCCTTTTCATACAGAGCGGGAGACTCCCGGTACAGCCTGCCCAGCTCCTGGAAGAAGCATCGGAAAGCATCGTGGGCCGGATAGCGCAGAAGCTCCCAATCCAGCTCACGGTTTTCATCCCACTCCCGGAAATGCGCAAGCTCATTCCCCATGAAATTCAATTTCTTGCCGGGATGGGTGAACATATAAGTATACAGCGCCCGGCATTGTGCGAATTTCTCCTCGTAGCTTCCATACAGCTTATCCAGAATGGTCTTTTTTCCATGTACGGTTTCGTCATGCGATAAAGCGAGCACATACAGCTCCCGGTAAAAATAGTCCATGGAAAAGGTGATTTTATGATACTGCTCTTTTCTCGCTTCAAACGGCTGTGAGAGAAAATCCAGCGTATCGTGCATCCAACCCATATCCCACTTGTAATCAAAGCCGAGACCACCGTATTCCACCGGAGCCGTCACCTTCGGGAAATTGCTGGAATCCTCCGCAATCAATAGAACCTCTCCAAACAGCCTTTTCAGCCCGCTGTTCATCTTTTTCAGGAAATCCACAGCTCCAATATTGACGCCACGCTCCTGCTGCCCCTGCCAATACAGAATATTCGGCACCGCGTCCACGCGGAGACCGTCCGCATGAAATACTCCAAGCCAGTATGCGGCCGCGGATTGCAAAAAGCTGCGCACTTCGCCACGGTAAAAATTAAAGTTGCAGGAGCCCCATTCGCTGAACTCCACATCCTTTTCGGGATACTCGTACAGTCGGGTTCCATCAAAGCGCGCCAGTGCATAATCGTTCCCTACAAAATGAGCCGGAACGAAGTCCAGAATCACGCCAATCCCGGCCTTGTGAAGCTCATTGATCAGATATTTCAGATCATCCGGCTCACCATAGCGCGAGGTCGCACTGAAATATCCGCTGAGCTGATATCCCCAGGAAGCGTCCAAAGGATGCTCCATAACCGGAAGAAATTCCACATGGGTGAATTCGTTTTCCTTTAAATATCCGGGAAGCAATTCGGCCAGCTCCCGGTAAGTGAAGAAATCTCCCTCCGGCTTTCTGCGCCATGAACCAAGATGCATTTCATAGATATTCATGGGGAGATCATAGCGCAGCCCCCGGTTTCTCATCCATTCTTCATCCGAAAAACGGAAGTGGCTCTTTCCCACAAGACGTGAAGCGGTCAAAGGGCGCAGTTCCGCGGCAAAGGCGTAGGGATCCGCCTTGTCCAGAACGCGTCCGTCTTTTTGGTAGATTCGGAATTTATACAACTGTCCGGCCTGCGCCTCTTCAGCTTCCGTGCTCCAGATTCCGCCGGTATCACGTTCCATGGACGCGCCATTCCAGCCATTCCAGTCTCCGATCAGCTCCACCCGCTCCGCTCCCGGAGCGAACACGCGAAACACAAAGCCGCCCTTCTCCTTTTCGTGTGCACCGAAAAAGGAATGTGCGTCAAAGCTGGTTCCTGTATAAAACTCATCCAATACCATAGGAGATCCCTCCGTTTCTGTTCGGGACAAAATTCAACCGGCTGATCACAGTATAGCACATTTGCACAGAAGGGTAAACCGTTCTTGGAAAAGCAGCCCCGCAAATTATCAAAACAATCACTAAAAACCATTGCTTTCTTATTCGCTTCATTATATCATAATCACAGAGAGAGAACTTCTCTTCGCATGATTCACGAAAACTATTGATACAGGAGGTTTCTATCCTTATGAAACTGCCGCGCTACTATGAGGATCCGTCCACTCTGCATGTTGGAACGGAGCCCAATCATGCCTATTTTATTCCCTTCCGGGACGAGAGCCTGGCACGGCTGGGGGATCGTCAGCTGTCAGAGCGCATGACGCTGCTGAGCGGCGAGTGGGGATTCCATTACTACCCCAATCGCTTTGAGGTGCCGGATCATTTCATGGATCCTGATTTTGACGATTCTTCCTTTGACGCCATTCCCGTGCCGAGCTGCTGGCAGATGCTTGGTTATGATCGGAACCAGTATACCAATGTAAACTACCCCTTCCCCTATGATCCCCCCTATGTCCCGGAGGAGAATCCTTGCGGAGCCTACCGCACGGATTTCCTGCTCAGTGAGGAGCAGTGCGAGGAGCGCACTTATCTCCATTTTGAGGGTGTGGATTCCTGTTTCTATGTATGGGTGAACGGCCAGTTTGCAGGCTACAGCCAGGTTTCTCACAGCACCAGCGAGTTTGAAATTACCTCCTATGTTGAAGCCGGACGCAATCAGCTTGCCGTCCTGGTGATGAAGTGGTGCGACGGCAGTTATCTTGAGGATCAGGACAAGCTGCGCATGAGCGGCATTTTCCGTGACGTTTATCTTCTCTCAAGGCCGCAAAATCACATCCGCGATTTCACCGTGCGCACTCCTGTGGAGGACGATTACCGCACGGCAAAAATCAATCTCACGTTCCAGTGGGAAGGTGCGGAAGAAAAGACCGTCTGCACTCTTTACAGTCCCGACGGTGAAAAGCTTGCGGAAGCCTCTCCTGAAAACGGGTGTGTTTCCTTCTCTGTGCCGGACGCGATCCTCTGGAACGCGGAAACGCCGAATCTTTATCAGGTTGTGATCCGTGCCGCAGGGGAAGTTATTTGTCAGAACGTCGGTATTCGCCGGATTGATATCCGCGACGCCGTCCTCTATTTCAACGGCGTTGCCATCAAGCTTCGCGGCACAAACCGTCATGACAGCGATCCCTTTGTTGGTTATGCGGTGGATGAGGAGAAATTGATCACGGATCTGGTTCTGATGAAGCAGCATAATATGAATGCCATCCGTACCAGTCATTATCCCAACGCTCCCTGGGCCACGCAGCTCTACGATCGCTTCGGCTTTTATGTGATCGACGAATCCGACATTGAAATGCATGGCACCACTTCTGTCTATTCCAATCTTCCGGCGCACGGTCACAGCTATGCCGATTATCTGGTCAACGACCGGGTGTATGGCTCTCTCTGCCACGATCCGCGCTTTGAAGCGGCTGTACTTGACAGAGTACAGCGCAACGTGGAGCGCGACAAGAATTGCCCCAGTGTTCTGATGTGGTCCCTGGGCAATGAGTCCGGCTATGGCCCCAACATGGAAAAGGCGGCGGCTTGGATTAAGACCGTAGATACAGAGAGACTGGTTCATTACGAGAGCAGCATCTATCAGATGGAGGGCTATCAGAACGATCTGAGCTGCATCGATGTGTACAGCCGTATGTATGCTTCCGTTGAGGATGTGGAGCATTATTGTACGGATGACACGTTGAAAAAGCCCTTTATCCAGTGCGAATTTATTCATGCCATGGGCAACGGCCCCGGGGATATCGAGGATTATTTCGAGCGTCTCTACCGCTATGACAAATTTGCGGGCGGCTTTGTGTGGGAATGGTGCGATCATGCTGTCTGGATGGGACGCACACCGGACGGCAAGGCCAAATATGGCTATGGCGGAGATTTTGGCGAATTCCCGCATGACAGCAATTTCTGTATGGACGGTCTTGTTTATCCGGATCGCACGCCGCATACCGGTCTGCTGGAATGGAAAAATGTGGCCCGTCCCGCTCGTGCGTTCCTGAAGGATGCATCCAATGGCATCCTTACCTTGCACAATTATTTTGACTTCACCAATCTGGTGGATTCGATGACGATCGAATATGAGGTCACACAGAATGGCGTTTCCGTGGAGAGCGGCTCCATCGACACGCCGGATCTGGCTCCTCATGCGGAAACGGAAATCCGGATTCCTTATACGGTTCCCGCTTCCGGTGTGTGCTGCCTGAACCTGTACTATCGTCTCAAAGAAGAGGATGATTTCCGGGAGGAAGGCTATCTGCTCGGCTTTGATCAGTTCATTCTCCGGGAGGAAAAGGCCGCCTTCGCCGCAGGCGCCGCTCAGAATCTGAATGTTCGGGAAACGGAGCGCCGTTACATCATCGAGGGTGATTCCTTCCGCTATGTGTGGAACCGCTTGACCGGAACCTTCGAATCTCTGACGGGCGATCAGATTTCCTTTATGGAAAAGCCCATGGAATGGAATATCTGGCGTGCTCCCACGGACAACGACAGAAATATCCGCCGCGAATGGGAAAGAGCTGGATATCACCGCAGTTCCCCGCGTGTATATGAGTCCACAGTGGAGCAGACGGAAAACGGCGTCGTGATTACCGCCAAGCTTTCTCTGGCCGCCATCTATCTCCAGCCTTGTCTCACACTCCGTGCCGTATGGACCATTCTGCCGGACGGAAGAATCCGTGCGGACATTCACGGAGAGCGCGGAGAAGAGTTCCCCTTCCTGCCGCGTTTTGGCCTGCGGATGTTCCTGCCCCGCGCTTTTGAAGCGGTGGAATATTTCGGCTATGGTCCGTTTGAAAGCTACAGCGATAAGCATCGGGCTTCTCTTCTAGGCAAATACGAAACCACTGTTACGGAACAGCATGAGGATTATCTGCGCCCGCAGGAAAACAGCAGTCACTTTGGATGCTCCCATCTGGCGGTCGCGAACCCGGATGGCGGTTGTTTGGAAGCGGTCGGCGATGCATTTTCCTTCAATACTTCCCGTTATACGCAGGAAGAGCTTGCCGGAAAGGCTCATAACTATGAGCTTGAGCCCTGTGGTTCCACGGTGCTTTACCTGGACTATAAGCTGTCCGGTATCGGCTCCAACAGCTGCGGACCGAAGCTCCTGCCGCAGTATCGTCTGGAAGAAAAAGAATTTGATTTCACAATCGAACTTCGTCTCAGCAAATAAATAACCTTCCAAGCAAAAAGCGTCCCCGACAGTTTCAAAAGAAGCTGCCGGGGACGCTTTGCTATATGTTTTGTTTTTAGAGGGTACCGAAAATGCGATCTCCCGCATCTCCCAAACCGGGAACGATATATCCGTTCTCATTCAAACGCTCATCCACAGCCGCACAATAAACCTGCACGTCGGGGTGTGCCTTTGTCAAAGCTTCAACTCCCTCCGGAGCTGCAATGATGCACATAAATTTAATGGATTTCGGATGGCTGCGCTTGATGATATCAATGGCATCCACCGCGGAACCTCCGGTAGCGAGCATCGGATCGAGTACAATCACCTCACGGCTTTCGATATCCTGAGGAAGCTTATGATAATACTCCACCGGCTGCAAGGTCTGATGGTCCCGATACAGGCCGATATGTCCTACCTTGGCAGCGGGAACCAGCGTCAAAACGCCCTCCACCATTCCCAGACCTGCACGAAGAATCGGGACAATTGCCAGCTTACGGCCGGAAATCGTCTTTGTTACCGCGGGACCCATTGGCGTTTCAATCTTCACTTCTTCCAGGGGAAGATCCCGTGTTGCCTCATAGCACATCAGCATGGCAATCTCGCTCACCAGCTCCCGGAATTCCTTCGAACCTGTCTCTTTTTTTCTCAAATAGGTCAGCTTATGCTGAATCAACGGATGGTCCATTACATAAACCTTGTTTTCCATCGTAGCATTACCCCCTTACATTTTGGGAATTCTTACAGCTCTCCGTTTTCAATCTGCGTGATTTGCTGAACCCGAACCGCATGGCGTCCTCCGTCAAACGGAGTGTTCAGATAAATGTCCGCCAGTTTCACCGCCATTTCTTCATCAATTACCCGTCCGCCCAAGCAGAGGATATTGGAATCATTGTGGCGGCGCGTCATCTCTGTGCAGAATTCATTGGTGCAGACCGAAGCACGGATGCCTTTTACTTTATTCGCGGCAATGCTCATACCGATTCCGGTTCCGCAGCACAGGATTCCTCTTTCGCATTCCCCATTCGCTATGCTGTGCGCCACGGCGGCTGCAATAGGACCATAATTGACCGACTCCTCCGTCATACAGCCAAAATCCCGATACGGAATGCTGTGTTCCTCCAAATAGTGTTTGATTGCGTTTTTCAGCGCAAAACCTCCGTGATCGCATCCTAAAGCTATCATTGCATGTCCTTCCTTTCTGTATTGGCAGAGGATTCTTCCTTCTGCAAACGTTTTTTCAGTTCACGTTCTGCCTGCGGCAAACGAAGATATACAGGCGAAAGCTGGTCCGCAGAGACAGCTTCTCCGCGCTGATAAGCGGCCATCGCCGCTTTGGCTGCACCGCATGCCCGCTGAAACCGCAGCGGTTCCGGAAGCAAAACGGGATGCAAACTGCGAAATTCCTCTTTCTCAAAGCAAAGAGCCGCACCATCCCCCACCAGATAAAGGGGCCCTGGATAAGCTTTGCAATTATCTGCCGCTTGCACAGCGGAAACAGCCTGATCCGGTATTAAACGAGTTAAGCGTCCTTTTTCCGCACGAAACAATGCGTGGTAAACCTGTCCGCAGCGTGCATCCATCAACGCACAGATCACGCCGTCAAGAAAGGTGAGATTTTGCGCCATCGCTTCCAGCGTTGACACTCCTACGCATGGCTTTTCCAGCGCCATGGCCATTCCTTTCACGCTTGCAACACCGATCCGGACGCCTGTAAAGGAACCCGGTCCCGCTGTCACCGCGAAAAGATCCACATCCTCCAGAGAGGATTGTGTGCAGGTCAAGAGCTGCTCCACCATCGGCATCAGCGTCTGACTGTGTGTAAGCCTGGTGTTGCAATAAAATTCGCCCAGCACTTTTTCATCATCCAGCAGGGCGGCGGAGCCTGCCACAGCGGTAGACTCCAGGGCCAATATTTTCATAGACAAACCTTCCCATGCCTGTTCCGGCACATTTTTATCAGAGCTTCGCCTTAAAGCGTCAAGCCCTCTATTTCAAAAATACGCTGATCCTCTGTTTCGCCCGGTGAAACAACAATCCTCACGGCGGTTTCCGGCAGAGCCCCCTCTATATTTTCGCTCCACTCGATCACCAGAACGCCATCGGATTCCAGATAATCAAAAAAGCCGGTGGAGTACAGATCATCCCATGAGGTCACACGGTACATATCAAAATGATACAGCGGGATTTTTCCGGCATGCTCATGCACCAGCGCAAAGGTGGGACTTGAAACCTCTCCCCTGACGCCCAGCCCGCGAGCCACACCGCGTGTAAAAGCTGTTTTCCCCATACCCATGGGACCGAATAACGCCAACACCTCCCCGCCCGACAGGCGGGAGGCGATCCGTTCTCCAAGCTGCTCCGTTTCCACGGAGGAATTCGTCACAATCCGCATAATTTTCCTCAAAACAGCCCGGAAATTACACCGCTGCTGTCCACGTCAATCCGCTCCGCCGCAGGCACCTTGGGAAGGCCCGGCATGGTCATGATATCGCCCGCGTAGGCCACGACGAAGCCGGCGCCATTGGAGAGACGCAGATCGCGGATCGTAATGGTAAATCCCGACGGACGGCCCAGCAGCGCGGCGTTGTCGGACAGAGAATACTGGGTCTTGGCAATACAGACAGGAAGTTTGTCGCCGCCCAAAGCACGGATATCAGGCAGAGCCTTTTTCGCGGCGGGGCCAAAGGTGACTCCGTCTGCTCCGTAAATCTCTTTTGCAATAATTTCAATTTTTTCTTCGATCGTCCGATCATCCGCATAGAGAGGTGCAAAATGGCGGCTCTCTTCTGTGCTTTCGATTTCCTTCACAACGGTTCTGGCCAGATCTTCTCCGCCTTCTCCTCCCTTCCCGAACACTTCGGACAGGGCATACGGAACTCCCAGCTCCCTGCAGCAGTCGTCCACCACCTGAAGCTCATCCTTGGTATCCGTATGGAAGCGGTTGATCGCAACCACAACCGGAACGCCAAACTTCCGCATATTCTCCACATGGGCCTTGAGGTTCACAATTCCCTTCTGGAGAGCCGGAACATTTTCCGTGGACAGCTCCGCCTTGGGAACGCCGCCGTTGTATTTCAGCGCGCGCACAGTGGCTACCACCACAATGCAGTCGGGAGACAGTCCTGCCAAGCGGCATTTGATATCCATAAATTTTTCCGCGCCCAGATCGGAGCCGAAGCCAGCTTCCGTCACGCAGTAGTCCGCCAGCTTCAAGGCCAGCTTCGTCGCCCGCACAGAATTGCAGCCGTGCGCAATATTGGCAAACGGGCCGCCATGCATGATGGCCGGCGTATTTTCCAGCGTTTGCACCAGGTTCGGCAGAATGGCTTCTTTCAGCAGAGCCGCCATTGCGCCTTCCGCTTTCAAGTCCCGTGCGTAGATCGGTGTACCGTCATAGGCATACGCTACCAGAATATTTCCCAAACGCTTTTTCAGATCCTCCAGATTCTCCGCCAGACAAAGAATCGCCATGACCTCTGTGGCCACGGTAATGATGAAACCGTCCTCGCGCGGGATCCCGTTGATTTTACCGCCGAGTCCCACCACTACATTGCGCAGCGCTCGGTCATTCATATCCAGGCAGCGTTTGATCAGAATGCGGCGCTGATCGATTTGAAGGGCGTTCCCCTGCTGCATATGATTGTCCAACATCGCACACAGCAGATTATTGGCCGCGGTGATGGCGTGCATATCCCCCGTGAAATGCAGGTTGATATCCTCCATCGGAACCACCTGCGCATAACCTCCGCCAGCCGCGCCGCCCTTGATGCCGAACACAGGGCCAAGGGAAGGTTCCCGCAGCGCAATGATAGCTTTTTTCCCGATTCTCGCCATTGCCTGCCCCAGTCCTGCGGTGGTGGTTGTTTTGCCCTCGCCCGCAGGCGTGGGATTGATCGCGGTAACCAGAATCAGCTTTCCGTCCGGAGCATCCTTTACCCGCTGAAACAAAGCTTCGTTCAGCTTGGCCTTGTAACGGCCATAAGGCTCAAGCTCCTCCTCCCGGACACCAAGAGATTCCGCAATCTCCCGGATCGGTTTGAGCTTTGCCTGCTGGGCAATTTCAATGTCAGTCAACATGCTTCCCATTTCCTCCGTTTCTTTCGATCACCGGTTCCCCCTTTACTTAATCGCACACATTGCGCAGGCAGCCACAAAAATCCGGCCACACACAAAAAGCAGCTGTTATTTTGTGATTTCCGATACAAAAATCAAAAGCCGCTTCAAAAACCGGTTGTGGTTGACAAGGGAGTCATCCTGCCGTGATCTCACTTGGATTTATTATATCACAAATTAAAGTATGAGAGAAGAGGATCCTTACAGTTTCCGACAAAATGCAAACAAGCGCTCGCTGCATATTGCTGCCGGGCGCTTGTTCTGCTTAATCATCCGTTGAAATTTCCTGCGGACCTTCCGTGAGTACGTCCAGCGAATCCGTCTTTTCAGGCGAATCTGCCGGCGTGATTTCGGGTTCCTGTTTTTCACCTTGCGGTGCATGGAAAACGGGAAAAGAAACGATAGCCGTAAACAGGTCGCCATCTGTTTCCACGCGGAAACTTCCACCGCAGGCCTCCGTAAAGCTTTTCGCGATGGAAAGGCCCAAACCACTTCCCCCATCCGTACGGCTGTCATCTCCACGCACAAAGCGTTCGGTCAGATCAACGGAATCCAAAAGTTCCTCTCTTGAAACATTTCTTAAGGTAATTTCTGTATTGTCTAAATCCGTTTCCTGCCGAAGATACACGCGCGTTCCCTCCAGGGAGTACCGGAGAATATTTTCCAGAAGGTTCTGGAACACACGATACAGCTTTTGTCCGTCTGCATACACCAAAACCGCTTCTTCACTGAGAGATACCCGGAAAGACAGCGTGGAACTTTCGATCTGCTCGTTCATATCCGCCATTGTTTGGCGAACCAGCTTGGTCAGATCCAGCGGCTCACTCTGCATGGTCAGATTCCCGGTAGCGGCTTTGCTCACCTCAAACACATCCTGAACCATTGTTTTCAAACGTTCCGCTTTCTTTGCGAGAATCTCAACATACCCTTTTGCGGCACTCGGCAGATCTTCCTCCTGCAAAAGCTGCACATAGCTGATAATAGACGTCAACGGCGTTTTCAAATCGTGGGATACATTGGAAATCAGTTCGATTTTCATCCGTTCGCTGCTGATCTGCCGTTCCACCGCTTCGCGGATACCCGATTCAATGGAGTTCAGATCGTTCGCTGCCTGTGCAAGATCAGAGTCAAACGTAAGCGTTAACGGGGGCAGACTCTCCCCTCCGCTTACCGCATGGATGCGATCCAACAAACGTCCCGTTTCCTCTACCGCGACACAGAAGGTTTTCCTGCTTCTGTACCAAAAGTAAGCCGCCAGCAAAGTCAGCGGTATCATGGGAATAAAGAATCCTCCATGGAATGCCATCAGGAAGAAAATGGTCAGAAGAAGATAAACAGCCACTCCAATCCATATCGCAGGGCCATGCCAGAGCAAGCGCTTTTGGAATGGAAGCAGTTTTCTTCTGCGTTCCAGGAAGCGGCACAAGGCCATGGGGCCGTTATGCTTCCAAACATCTGGATTCCGCCGCAGATCGTTGACAAAAAAGAAAAAGAACCAGAGAAACGCATCCCCCCATACAAATGGACCCATGGAAAGTCCCAGAAGAACAGCGAGGAGAAGCACCGCGCCGACAATCAGCTTCCACTCAAACCAGAAATGGGCTGTCACTCTGGCCGCTCCCTGCCAAAATGCTTTGCGGGAAGCTCTCATGAGTATATATATCAACAGAAGAAGAAGTCCGACAAAAAGAACCATGAACCAAACGAAAAAGGCCAGTGACGCTCTCTGCTGTTCTGATTGAATCCCCGCCAGAACATCATAGGAGGATACGGAGAGGAGATCCTTGCGCGCGGCTAACCAGATATTGCATCGCACCAGCTGATCCGCCGGAAAACTGGAAAAGATCGTGCTTTCTCCTCCCTGGAATCCAGGAAGTTCCCAATCGCTTTCCATGGTATAGTAGCCGCTTTCGTAAAGATCGACCGGCTCCCCATCCTTTATGGCGGTCACGGTTTTCCCGTTAAAATGCAGAATGAAATTGTATTCTTCCGGAAAAGACGGAGTTTTTCCGGATACGGAAACCGCTCCTGCCGTACTTCGCGCAATCTCTTTGCTTTCATATCGGATGTAATAAAGAAGATTGGGAGAATCCGGGAGACTGGGATTTTGCGTTTCACTTTGCTCCGCGTCTGTGTCCTGTGATGACAGCACAGTTTGAATGGCTGTATAAAGACTGGCGGACATGATTTGGCGAAAACGGTCGGTTTCCTGATAATCCTCCGTTGTCGCATAATCATAATATTTCTCCCAGCCCCCCACTCTCGGAATCACATAAAGAGCGGAAAGAGCACACCCTATCAAACAATGAAATCCTAAAAATAAACAGAGGAACGAGAAAAAAGGTTTACTTTTTTTCGATTTTGTATCCAATTCCCCACACCACCTTTAAATACTCGGGTTCCTTGGGATTGATTTCTATTTTTTCCCGGATCCGTCGGATATGTACCATCACGGTATTTTCCGCCGCATACGCTTCTCCCCCCCACACGCGCTGATAAATTTCCTCCGCGGGAAAAATCCGGCCAAGATTTCGCATCAGCAAATCAACGATTCCGGTTTCCGTAGCGGTAAGGCGAACCGGTTCCCCATCCGCATAGAGGCATCGCTCCTCTGTGCTGTAGGCAAGTCTACCATTGCGAATGAGACTTTTTTCTCCGGAAGAACGGGCGTCGCCCAGGCTGTTATAGCGCCGCAGCTGAGAGCGCACGCGGGCAACCAGTTCCTGCGGATGGAAAGGCTTTGTCACATAATCATCCGCTCCGATGGAAAGACCCAGGATTTTGTCGGAATCCTCGCTTTTGGCGGAAAGAACAATGATCGGAATATTCCGGCGTTCTCTCAGCTTCATCACAGCAGAAAGCCCGTCAAGCATCGGCATCATCACATCCACAATCAACAGCTGTACCCGGCGTTCCACCGCAAGTTCAAGCGCCTGCAAACCATCGTAAGCCTTCAACACCTCATAGCCTTCTTTTTTCAAAAGAATCGCGATCGCTGCCACAATCTCTCTGTCATCATCTGCCACTAAAACACATTCCCGCATGATCTCAATCCCTCTTTTCCCTGTGCACTTATCGTAAAGCAGAAATCTTACAAACCGCTTCATAAAAATCTTACAGAAGTCTGACATTTATTATACAGGAAACCGCATGAGATTGACAGCTTTTTCACAGCGATATATTTTTTAAAAAAGCTTGGAAAAAACTGTTGACAATTAGATGAGAATCCGTTATAATCATTATCGTTGCACTGAGGAACTTGTGGAGAGGTGTCCGAGTGGTTTATGGAGCTGGTCTTGAAAACCAGTGATCTCGCAAGGGACCAAGAGTTCGAATCTCTTCCTCTCCGCCACATTTTCAAAGCACTTTGTGCTTTGAATCGATGATTCTGTTTGTAAAACTTCATAGTTTGATAGATGAATTTACCTTTGGAGAAATACCCAAGTGGTTGAAGGGTCCGGTCTTGAAAACCGGTAGGGGATGAAAGTCCCGCGGGGGTTCGAATCCCTCTTCCTCCGCTGCATCGGGATGCGAAAACGCCCGCTCCCCGAAAAGGCCGGGATGCGGTTAGGAGAACGAGCGGGCTGCAAAGAGCGGGAAACCTGTTTGCAGGTATCCGATTCCCTATTCTGCACGATATGCTCGGGGAGGGGGCGATGCAACAGCGAATACGGGCAGGTTTGACGGCAAGTTCGGTTACTTGTCCGTTGCCTGCCCGAAATATTTTTCGTATTATATGGCGCTCCCGGGGATGGAAGACGCGGAATACGACGTTGCGAAGTGCCTGCAATATGCCGGAAGAATCGCCGGGAAGCCGAAAAACACGCTCTGTCGCACGGCGATCGCCGATTCCCTGTCCAACCGCTCGGAAAGCGGATGCGTTCCCGGCCGGGTGCAGGGACGATGCCCGGCTTCAGAGCGCCGCACAGCCCCGAACGATGTTCCGGGCTCGACCGGAAATACCACGGAAACGTATGAAAAACGCCGTCAGAGGCTTCTCAAACGCACTGCCGGCCGCGGCGAGGGAAAGGAGCCGCCGCGGCTGAAGGAGCTGGAGCAAACACTGTCGGAAACAGAGGCTCGCCGTCGATCGGCAGACGGGCGAGATTCTCACGCTGCCCGCGGCGCAGGCTCCGAA
>OERR01000104.1_pt1 | contig 21761 bp, 19 predicted proteins | sample 1540051 | NCBI WGS metagenome assembly OERR01 (sample SAMEA3891884, study PRJEB23780) | metagenome | biome: terrestrial biome; feature: animal house; material: Caecal content | place: Italy | collected 2015-05-05 | reverse complement strand
ATTCCCAATTGTGTTAAGGGAATTACTTATAAATTCAAGCAATACACATTCTCCTTACATAATTTATAAATTTCAATATATCACTCCTTCTTTAAATAAGAAAAAGCAAAGAATTATGATATAATCAAATTAGAGTTATTTTGGCATGGGGCTAATTTAACTCTTTTTCTTTGCTTTCATTAAACATTAATTAAACTTCCATTTCATTTGATTTTTCTGTTTGATTAGTATTATAGAAAAGGATTAAAAACTGAATGTGATACCTACGCTCACCGAACGTCCCGGTTTATACGACTTCGTAGTCTGTTCGCGTTTCTGTAACTTTCCCTCGGCATCATAAAATTGCGGATACTGCTTATATACTACTTTTTCACCAATGATATCTTTCACTCCGGCTTTCAACTCGACGAGTTTACCGAACTTCTTAGACACCGTGAAATCGAGACTATTACGCGGTAGTTCATAGGTATCGGGGATATTCACGCTCACATCATTCGTAGTACTGTTGGACTTTCCGATGCCGATGATACGCTTTCCCAAACGATTGTAAAGCAACGACGACATCAATCCCCACTTTTCATTCTGATAATAAAGTCTGCCATATGGACGTAAGATGGACTATCTTGTAGTCAATCATATGGAACCAGATCATGCAGCAGTTATTGATGAGTTTGTATTACGTTATCCAGAAGTACAAATTATTTGTAATGAAAAAATTGCTGAGATGATGAAGCAATTTTTTACGTTTGATGTGGACAGCCGAACCATTATTGTAAAGGAAGGAGATACGATTTCAACAGGACAGCATACATTCACGTTTGTAATGGCTCCAATGGTACACTGGCCAGAAGTTATGATGACTTATGAAGTAACCAATAAAATTTTGTTTTCTGCCGATGCATTTGGAACGTTTGGAGCATTAAATGGACAACTCTTTGCAGATGAAGTAGACTTTGACAGAGATTACTTGGATGAGGCAAGAAGATATTACACAAACATTGTAGGAAAATATGCAACACAGGTACAGGCTGCGTTACAAAAAGCGGCATCCATCGAGATTAATATGATTTGTCCGCTGCATGGATTTGTATGGCGTAAAAATATTGGATATTTCTTAGAAAAATACGTTCATTGGGGAACCTATACTCCAGAAGTAGATGGAGTTTTAATTGTGTACGCTTCTGTATATGGAAATACAGAAAATGTTGCGAACATTCTTGCATCGAAGATCGCAGATGCTGGAAGAAAAGTGGTTGTATACGATGTATCTGTGACACATTCTTCCTATTTGATTGCGGAAGCATTTAAGTACAGTCATATTGTGTTTGTTTCTACTACGTATAATGCGGGTATCTTTATTAATATGGAAAACTTCATCCATGATGTTGTAAACCATAATTTACAAAATAGAACCATTGCAATTGTAGAAAACGGTTCTTGGACGCCAACCGCAGGAGAGTTGATGAAGGAAGAACTTTCCAAGTGCGAAAATATGAATTTCCTGGAAAATACATTAACTGTGAAATCTTCTTTAAAAGAAAATCAATTGGATAATCTAAATGCGTTAGTAGAGGAAATTGTGGCATCTGTTCCAGATCATTCGGTTGTTGCACATGACGGATCAGATGTAGAAGTCAATGCAATGTTTAAATTGAGTTATGGATTATTCGTTTTAACAGCAAAGAATGAAAAGGGAGATAATGGATGTATCATCAATACGGTGACACAGTTAACCGACATTCCAAAGCGTATTACGATTGCGGTTAATAAAGCGAATTATACCCATGATATGATTATGGAGACAGGTGAATTTAATGTATCGGTTCTCTCTACGGATGTACCATTCAGCGTATTCCAGCATTTTGGATTCCAGAGTGGCAAGGATGTAGATAAGTTTGAAACTTGGAGTCAGGCACAGAGAAGCCAGAATGGATTGCTTTATTTAAATGAGTATACAAATGCATTTTTATCTGGAAAGGTAATTTCCAGTATGGACTTTGGTACCCATACATTATTTGTTGCAGACGTGACAGAAGCAAAAGTATTGACCAATGATCCTTCCGTTACCTATGCGTATTACTTCGATCATGTAAAACCAAAGCCATTGAACTTAGAAAAGAAAGAAGGCTTTATTTGTAAAATCTGTGGTTATGTTTATGAAGGAGATGAACTTCCAGAAGACTTTATCTGTCCGCTATGTAAACATGGAGCAGACGATTTTGAACGGTTATAAAAAACAGAAAAAGAAACTTCCTTTGGAGGTTTCTTTTGCATAAAAAAGAAGTACGCCCTCTGCTGCACGAAGCTACCAGAGGGCGTAAAAAAAGGGGAGGATAAGTATTCTCATCATTTGTATCCGAAAAATACTTTTTGTCACTTGGAGGGGGAGTCCAATTGACTGTTCTTCAAATCGACTCTTTTGAAGAACTATTTCTATTATGTGCATTTTCTGGGTAAGTATTCATTTTTTTTAAAAAGTTTTTCTTTTTTTTCTGCGTTTCATTTTTAAGTCTTTTAAAATATGGTTCACAAGCTCTAGATGTTCTTCGGAATATCCATAAAAGAAACTTGGATAACGATTGATTAGCTCATTGAGTATCTGTTCAACATCGGAAGATTGTTTGTTTTTAAAAGTAAAAGTATCTCCTTTATTTGTTATAACATGAAGCGAATAACGCATCTTTTTTTGAAGTTTCCAATTTCGTTTTAAATCCCCGTGTTTATAAGTCCAAAGGACGGAAACAAGTGGAATAATGGCACTGACGTCTTCGGAGAATTCGATTAAGTAATTTGGAGTAAGCGCCATATTACTTGTACGAATGATACAGTTATGATTTAATTCCTGCTCTACTTGTGTAAGGATTTTGGAAGAATTTCCATATTTCCGAAGGCGACGACAGGCAGGCGATTCCAGCGGATTAATAATATAAATAAGCATTCGTATAATCGAAAGAAAACTAATTACGATACAGATAAGTAAAGCAATAAATAAAATTTGTTCTCGCAGTGGAAGGTAGACAAGGGTATTGATAATGTATGAATCTGTAATTTCACTAAGACCCTCTTTATTCCAATTAAGCTTTTGCGCCATCACAGATAAAATTTCATCGGTTGTATCTGCAAAAGAAATGGCTCGCCCCCTTATGGTAATATCCTCCAAATGAGGAGTTGCAGGAATTCCAGATGAGGCAGGGAGAATATAAAAACGGCAGTAATTGTCTGCAAGTTCGTAATAATAATGTCCAGTTAATTCGCCGTTTAGCCAATAGTCTTGCCCCGTATAATATAAATTGGCATGTTCTATGTTAATATAAGAATGTTCGTTTGAAACAACCGAAGAAAGCGGAACGGTTGGATCGGCAGAGCTTAAGTGCAGATAGTCAAAAATCGGCTGCTGCACGGTAATGATAACTGTTAATAGGAGTAAAATAATTGGGTAAATGATTTGCTGACATTGACTGCGGCGAATGTATTGAGTAATATTGTTCGTATTTGTTTGCATAAAAACTCCTGTTCCAATATGAGATTAAAATTAGTTTGACTCTGGCATTATTATATTCGAAGACGAAGGAAAGATCAAGCTTGCAATTCTTGTAATTTCTTGATAACATAGATTGGGGTAAAGAATGGAGAATTCTAACCTTAGATTTTTACTACAGTAAGTAGGGGATTGGAGGAAAAATGGAAGCATATAGTAAATTTGCAGAAGTATACGATTTATTTATGCAGGATATTCCATATGAACAATGGTGTAATTATATTACTGATTTGCTGCACAAATATGGAATTATGGATGGGATTGTATTGGAACTTGGATGCGGAACGGGAAACTTAACGAAACGTTTGGCATCCAAAGGATATGATATGATTGGAGTCGATAACTCGGAAGCAATGTTGGAAGTTGCGATGGAAAAAGAGAGAACAAATCCACAGGGAATTTTATACTTGCTGCAAGATATGAGAGAATTTGAACTCTATGGTACCGTTCGGGCTGTGGTGAGTGTTTGTGATTCGATGAATTATTTATTGGAAGAAGGAGAGTTAGAACAAGTATTTCGGCTAGTAAATAATTATTTGGATCCAAAAGGAATTTTTATTTTTGATTTAAAAACGGATTATTATTATCGCAATGATACAGGAGACCAGATTTTTGGAGAAAACCAAGAAGACAGCAGCTTTATTTGGGAAAATTATTATTATGAAGAAGAAAAGATCAATGAATATGCCCTAACGATTTTTACAAAGGAAGAGGGAGACTTATATCGGAAATCAGAGGAAGTTCATTATCAGAGAGCCTATGATTTGAATGAAGTCTGTCAGGCATTGGCTCGTGCGGGGATGGAATTTATTGCCGCCTATGAGGAAGGCAGCAATGAAACTCCAAAGGAAACGAGTGAGCGTATTTATATTGTTGCGAGAGAATCTGGAAAATAAAAGAAAAGAGGAATAATTATGTCAGATTATATGGTTCGTGCAACGGCTGGGGATCATCAAATTCGAGCTTTTGCAGTTACAACAAAAGATCTAGTAGAATATGCACGTGCATCCCATAACACAAGTCCAGTTGCTACAGCTGCATTGGGAAGACTTTTGACAGCTGGAGTTATGATGGGATCTATGATGAAGAGTGAGAGCGATTTGCTGACTTTGAAAATTCAAGGAGATGGACCAATTGAGGCAATTACTGTAACAGCCGATTCCATTGGTAATGTAAAAGGGTATGTGAATCATCCAGAAGTAATGCTTCCTCCAAATGCAAAAGGAAAATTAGATGTGGCAGGAGCGATTGGAATTGGCGTTTTAAGTGTAATCAAAGATATTGGATTAAAGGAGCCTTATGTAGGGCAAACGATTCTTGTAACGAGTGAAATTGCCGAAGATCTTACTTACTATTATGCAACTTCGGAGCAGACACCGTCTTCCGTTGCCCTGGGAGTATTAATGAATAAGGATAATACAGTGCGTCAGGCGGGAGGATTTATTTTGCAATTAATGCCAGATGCATCCGAAGAAGTGATTGGTAAGCTGGAGCAGAGAATTCAGGCGATTACTTCGATTACATCGTTATTGGATAGGGGAATGACACCAGAAGATATTTTAAATGAATTACTTGGAGATATGGGATTAGAAATTATGGATAAAATGCCAGTACAGTTCCAATGTAATTGCAGTAAGCAAAGAGTCGAAGCAGCGATTGCAAGTATTGATCCAAAGGATATTCAAGAAATGATTCAAGACAATAAACCAATTGAAGTAAGCTGTCATTTCTGCAATAAAACATATGTCTTTTCTCCTGAGGAATTACAGGAAATGCTCGATAAGAAAATGCAGAATCAATGATCCAATTTAGAATAGTAGTTCTTATGAAATAAAAAATGTCTCGCTATCCAAAATCCGAACTTTGAATAGTGAGACATTTCTTTTATATAATCTCATGTGAAACCAATACTTTATTCTTAAATAAAAGGTGGAACATATTTATTTGACGAAAAAAGGTACGTGGTTGGATGAAATTAAAGTTTGGTTACATTGACAGCCTGAGGTCCTTTTGTACCTTCAATAATGTCGAATTCAACAGAGGCTCCCTCTTCTAAGGACTTAAATCCCTCCATATTTAATCCAGAGTAGTGTACAAATACTTCCTTTCCAGACTCATCAGAAATGAAACCGTAACCTTTCTGGTTGTTAAACCACTTAACGGTACCTTTGTTCATGTTATTACCTCCAAAATAAATAAAAAAATTAGTGTGACGAAAAATCACTACAATAACAATAACATAATTAATAAAGAATGTCAACGAATAAAAATTGATTTTCAGCGCAGATTTTTACTATATATTCATATTCCCATAAAATATTTATAAAAATATTGTGAAAAAAATAGAAATATTCGTCTTTTCTTGACATAGATTTGTAACTTTGCTATGATTACAGGGAAAATATTTATGCTCATGGAGGAAGAAAAAATGGGTTTTGAATTACAGAGTTTCTTGACATCTGTTATTCCGACTGGATTTGATTTGAATCAAAAAATGTCAATGCCATCTTTGATATTTGTTGGATTGAATCTTCTTATTACAATTGCAATTCCAGTCGTATTTTTTATTTATTTGAGAAAACATGCGAAGTTGGACTTAAAAGGAATACTAATAGGAGGATTGGTTTATATTTTTATGAACCAAATTATGCTCAATTTGGTAGGAATTTTAATTTTAATGATTCCAGGTGTTCAGGCGTATATGCAGGCAAATATGTTTGTAAGCCAATCAATTAGTGTAATACTCTCCGTTGCAATGGAATTTTTAGCTATTTTGCTCGGTATGATGTGGATGAGACGCAAGCAGTTAACATTTAATGACTGCGTTATGTTTCTTTTAGGATATTCCTGTATTATTATTTTAACGGAAACAATTGCGCAGTCGTTGGCAATGTTGATCAATTGCATCATGATTAACACACAGGGATTAACAGCGATTTTTGCTCAAATTCCAGATACGGATGTGGATATGGCAGTTCAGGCATATCAAAGCGTGTTATCCGCGCATCCAGTGGAGTTTTTGATTGATGGAATTAATTGTCTTGTACTATTTTTAATAAGAATTTGCTGTTGTATTTTAATTTATACATCACTTGTTCGTAAAAGTGGAAAACAAAACTTATGGATTGCATTATTAATATTAGTTCTTTACAATGTTCCGATTGCTCTTTATGGTGTACAAATTGTTCCGTCAAGAGTGGCAGTAGAAATTGCATTTGTAGTTGTGACAGCAGTTGCAATGTATTATACTTATACAGTATTAAAGAATGAACTTGCAGATGATTGGAAGGATTTCCTATCAGGAAAAAATAAGCAAAAAAAGAACAATCAACCAAAGAAAATGCCAAAAATTGTTATGCCAAAAGATTGAAAACAATTGCAATCGAGTAGGGAAGATTTTATCTAGACGGGTTTATTGCACAAAAAGGGGGATGTCATTAAGACATCCCCTTTTCTGCTGTTTATTTACTAAAGAAAGGGAGGAGAGCTAATGCAAATTGCATTAGCCTGTATTATGAAAAAATTATTGAAAAACAAATAATTGTAATTAGCTAGTAATGATAAGTATTTTTTACTATGGTTACAGTATAAAGAAAGAACATGAAAAAATCATGTTCTTCATGTAACCGTTTTTTAAATTGTGTATGAACAAAGTATGAACGATTAGATTCCTATATGGGAAGAAATTTAGGACTGCGATTATGAAAAATAGTATAGTATTGAAAACCGCATTCGTTTAATAATGCAGGAAGTTTTTCAAAATCATAGGCAATATGCATTGGTTTATGAGCATCGGAGCCAATCGTAAGAATCTCCCCTCCCAGTTCTTTGTAACGGGTTAATAAAGCACGTTCTGGATTTGGTTGATTGAGTCCATATTTAAAACCAGCGGTGTTGCATTCGATCCCTTTGCCCTTTTGAATTAACGTTTTGAGTATTTCATCTAGAATGTCCGAATAATCAAGATAATGGTAAGGTTGTGTTTTATCTGGTCGATATCGAATAATATAATCGATATGTCCATAAACATCGAAACAATCAAACTGCTGAATATTTTTCAGAGTGTCTTCATAATAGGCGAGAATACAGTCCTTTTGGCTTCGCCCATTCCAAAATTCAGGAAAATAGGGATCCATATGCTGAACCATATGGGAAGAGCCGATAATAAAATCAAATGGATAGCCAGAAACAAAGTCGGAAAGTTTTTGAGAAAGGTGTGGCTGAAGTCCAATTTCGATTCCAATTCCAAGCTGAATTTGGTTTTGATAGCGATTGCGTAATTTTTCCATAGAAGCAGTATAAGATGGAAGGTCAAGTTGAAATTCGTCAGGATAACAGTAATCCATATCTTCATGATCGGTAAAACAAAGATAGGAGAGCCCTTTTTTTAGAGCCGATTGTATTTGAGCTTCTGGTTCGGTATTTGAATCAGAAGAAAAATAGGTATGAGTATGGTAGTCTGCAATAATCATAGTAGTTCCTTTCTGAGTGATTTACTTACTTTCCATCATAATAAAAAAAATAACGAATGTCTATAGAGTTTTCAAGTGAATGTAAAATATATCAACTGTAAAAAAATATAATCGGATTTCCTTTACAATGAAATGGTTTTCAAGTACAATGAAATTAGTTTGCTATACAGGAATTTTACAAATCTAACATAAATTTTACAAAGCAGACAGCTGAAACACAAGAAAATACCATATTTGGGAGGGAAAAAGAAATGTCAATAGCAGACGTGTCGAATTTATTTACTTTTTGCGGAGGATTGGGAATGTTTTTATATGGCATGCACGTCATGTCAGATGGTATTCAACGTTCCGCAGGAGAAAAAATGAAGAATTTATTAGGAATTCTGACCAATAATCGTTTAACCGCAGTATTGGTAGGTGCTTTAATTACGGCAATTATTCAAAGCAGTGGAGCAACAACGGTTATGGTTGTAGGATTTGTAAATGCAGGATTGATGACGTTGACTCAGGCGGTAGGTGTTATTATGGGAGCCAATATTGGTACCTGTATTACTGCATGGATTGTATCCATGGAGTCTTTAGGTGATGCATTCAAAGCAATGTCTCCAACACTGTATGCGCCACTGATTATATGTATTGGTGCATTTTTAATCATGTTTTCCAAGAAAAATGGAAGAAAAGATGTAGGAAATATTTTAATTGGTTTAGGACTTCTGTTTTTAGGACTTGATTTTATGAAGAATGGGGCAGGAGAATATACAGATCTTCCTATTTTTACGACTGCATTTCAACTCTTTTCCGCAAATCCAATTCTTGGTATCGCAATTGGTATGATCGTTACAGCAATTATGCAAAGTTCCTCTGCCGCAGTAGGAATTTTACAGATGTTGGCATCTACGGGAGGTGTGGTGACAGCTGCATCGGCAATCTATATTAGTTTAGGATCGAATATTGGATCTTGTGTTACAGCGCTTTTGTCCAGTATGGGAACGACTCGTAATGCAAAACGTACTGCGGTCATGCATTTGACATTTAATATAGTTGGAACAATTTTATTTGGAACAGTACTCTATATTGTATTTCTGTTCAATCAGACACTGAGAGTTGCTCCAATTACCAGTGTAGGAATTTCTATTTTCCATACGGTATTTAATATAATTTGTACGATTTTATTATTCCCATTTGCAAATGTACTTGTTAAAATTTCAGACATTGTAGTACCAAAGAAAGAAGAGGCTATGGAGCAAAAACAAGACTCAAATAGTGAGGAAAATGCAGCACTTCGTCATTTAGATAAACGTATTTTAGAATCACCTGCATTTGCAGTAGAAGCTGCTTCCAGAGAGGTTGTACATATGGGAGAAATCACATTGCAAAATACAAGACTCGCATTAGAAGCAATTACTACGCAGGAAATGGACATGGTGCAAAAAGTTTATGAAAATGAAAAGACGATTAATAATTTAGAAAAAATGCTAACAGAATATCTGGTAAAAGTGAATAATCTTTCCTTAACAGACCATCAGCATTTGATTGTAAGCAACTTGTTTTATACGGTAAATGATATTGAACGTGTTGGAGACCATACAGAAAATATCGCAGAACAAGTAGAATATATGATTAATAATCAGATTCACTTCTCTGAAACTGGAAAAAAAGATATTCAAGATATTGGAAATACTGCTGCAAAAGCATTTGCATATTCTATTGAATGTCGGGAAAAGAATAGTAAAGAAGCGCTGCGCAAGGTAATTAACTTGGAAGATGATGTCGATACATTGGAAGAAGACTTACGTGCAAAGCATATTCAAAGGCTTTCAGCAGGAGAATGCGATCCATCTTCTGGCGTGGTATTTTTAGATATTATTGGCAACTTAGAAAGAATTTCTGATCATGCAACGAATATTGTAGGTTATGTTAGAGATGAACTGTAAAAGAACTGCATATTTTTGTACAAAATGTTAAAGAATTGTGCAAAATGTTAAGATATGATAAGTTTTTTTGACGTAGTATGAGAAAATGTAAAAAATAGATAAATATTAAAGAAAACGCTTGCGTTTTTTGCATAAACAGAGTAGAATAAGTAGAGTAGTGATTATTATTTAACAATCTTATGGACAAGCTGTTGTTATTAATTAATCAGATTTAAACTGTTTCTAAACAGTTTATATAAACAATTAAATTTCTTTAGGAGGAATGAAATCATGGCAGTAAAAGTTGCAATTAATGGTTTTGGACGTATTGGACGTCTTGCATTCAGACAAATGTTTGGAGCAGAAGGATATGAAGTAGTAGCAATCAACGACTTAACAAGTCCTGCAATGCTAGCTCACTTATTAAAGTATGATTCCGCACAGGGAAGATATGCTTTAGCTGATAAGGTAGAAGCTGGTGATGACTACATCATGGTAGACGGAAAGAAGATCACAATTTATGCAAAGGCTAACGCTGCTGAACTTCCATGGGGAGAAATTGGTGTTGACGTAGTTCTGGAATGTACAGGATTCTATACATCTAAGGCTAAGAGCCAGGCTCATATTGATGCAGGCGCTAAAAAGGTTGTTATTTCTGCTCCAGCAGGAAATGATCTTAAGACAATCGTTTATAGCGTAAATGAAAATACTTTGACAACAGAAGATAAGATTATCTCTGCTGCATCTTGTACAACAAACTGTTTAGCTCCTATGGCTAAGGCATTAAACGATTACGCTCCAATTCAGAGTGGTATTATGACAACCGTTCATGCATTTACAGGTGATCAAATGGTACTTGATGGACCACATAGAAAAGGTGATTTAAGAAGAGCTCGTGCTGCTGCTGTTAATATCGTACCTAACTCTACAGGTGCTGCTAAGGCAATCGGTTTAGTTATCCCAGAATTAAATGGTAAGTTAATCGGTTCTGCACAGAGAGTTCCAGTTCCAACCGGTTCCACAACTATTTTAGTTGCAGTTGTTAAGGGTGCAGATGTAACAAAAGAAGGTATCAATGCAGCTATGAAGGCAGCAGCTTCCGATTCCTTTGGTTACACAGAAGAACAGTTGGTATCCTCTGATATTATTGGTATCACATATGGTTCTTTATTTGATGCAACTCAGACAATGGTTACAAAGATTGATGACGATTTATATCAGGTACAGGTAGTTTCTTGGTATGACAATGAAAACTCCTACACAAGCCAGATGGTTCGTACAATCAAGTATTTTGCTGAATTAGCTTAATTTTAATTATGAATCCGATACGATAACGTATCAAATGACCTAGATGGGGTCCGGTCTATTTGGACCGGACCCTGAATTTATTTGAAAGGAGCATTTTTTAGCTATGCTTAACAAAAAATCTGTTGATGACATTAATGTGAAAGGTAAAAGAGTTTTAGTTCGCTGTGATTTCAACGTTCCGTTACAAGATGGAAAGATTACTGACGAAAATCGTTTAGTAGCCGCTCTTCCAACAATCAAGAAATTAATTAATGATGGAGGAAAGGTAATTCTTTGCTCTCATTTAGGAAAACCAAAGGGAGAACCAAAGCCAGAATTATCTTTAGCTCCAGTTGCTGTACGTCTGTCTGAATTATTAGGACAGGAAGTAAAATTTGCAGCAGATCCAGAAGTTGTAGGCGAAAACGCTAAGGCTGCTGTTGCTGCTATGAAAGATGGCGATGTTGTTTTATTAGAAAACACACGTTATCGTAAAGAAGAAACAAAGAATGTGGATACATTCAGTGAAGAATTAGCTTCTTTATGTGATGTATTCGTAAATGATGCATTTGGTACTGCTCATCGTGCACACTGCTCTAACGTAGGTGTTACAAAGTATGTGGATACAGCAGTTGTTGGTTACTTAATGCAGAAGGAAATTGATTATTTAGGAAATGCTGTTAATAATCCAGTTCGTCCATTAGTTGCTATTTTAGGTGGTTCTAAAGTTTCTTCCAAGATTTCTGTTATCAATAACTTATTAGACAAGGTTGATACATTAATCATTGGCGGTGGTATGGCTTATACATTTATGAAAGCAAATGGCGAAGAAATCGGTACATCTTTAGTAGAAGATGATTATTTAGATTACGCAAAAGAAATGGAAGCTAAGGCAGCAGAAAAAGGTGTTAAGTTCTTAATTCCAGTTGATACAGTAGTTGCAAAAGAATTTAAGAACGATTCTCCAAGCCGTGTTGCAGAAAGAGGCGATATTCAGCCAGATGAAATGGGATTGGATATTGGACCAAAGACAAGAGCATTATTTGCAGATGCAGTAAAAGATGCAAAAACAGTTGTTTGGAATGGACCAATGGGTGTATTTGAGATGCCAAACTTTGCAGAAGGTACAATTGCTGTAGCAAAGGCTTTAGCTGAAATCGACGGAACAACAATTATCGGTGGCGGCGATTCCGCAGCAGCAGTTAACATTTTAGGATTTGGTGATAAGATGAGCCATATTTCCACAGGTGGTGGAGCATCCATGGAATTCTTAGAAGGAAAAGAATTACCAGGAGTAGTAGCTGCTAACGATAAGTGATCACTTAACGAACCAAGCCCAAAGGGCGAAGTGTGAGTTTAGTGAGAACTTACTTATGCGAACTTAGCGAAACAAATCCGAAGGAAGCAGTTGAGCTTAGAGAGCAGAAGTTACGAAACAGATCACTTAGCGAACCAAGCCTATAACAATGAAAAAAGAGGTAGCATTATGCGTAAAAAAATTATTGCAGGTAACTGGAAGATGAATATGACACCTTCCAAAGCAGTTGATTTAGTAAATGAATTAAAGCCATTAGTAGTAAACGATGAAGTTGATGTTGTTTTCTGTGTTCCAGCGATTGACATTATTCCAGTAATGGAAGCTGCAAAGGGTACCAATATTCAAGTTGGCGCTGAAAATATGTATTTTGAAGACAAGGGTGCCTATACTGGCGAAATTTCTCCAGAGATGTTAGTAGATGCAGGCGTTAAATATGTTATTATTGGACATTCTGAGAGAAGAGAATATTTTGCAGAGACAGATGAAACAGTAAATAAGAAGATTTTGAAGGCATTTGAATATGGTATTACACCAATCATTTGCTGTGGAGAATCTTTGACGCAGAGAGAGCAGGGAATCACAATTGATTGGATTCGCCAGCAGATTAAGATTGCATTCCAGAATGTAACAGCAGAGCAGGCAGCAACAGCAGTAATTGCTTATGAACCAATTTGGGCAATTGGAACAGGAAAGGTTGCTACGACAGAGCAGGCACAGGAAGTTTGCAGTGCAATTCGTGCTTGTATTGCTGAAATTTATGATGAAGCAACAGCAGCAGCTATCCGAATTCAGTATGGCGGAAGCGTTAGTGCAGCAAGTGCTCCAGAGTTATTTGCGCAGGCAGATATCGACGGCGGCTTAGTTGGTGGTGCTTCCTTAAAGCCAGATTTTGGTAAAATTGTAAACTATAATAAATAATTGACTTTTGGGGGACTGTTGCGCAATTATTTTGGAGACTTTACTGTATTGCTGTATTATTTGTAGATTTATCTTGGCGGATACAGACAATGAAGGAAAGTCTTATATAGTTAGCAGCAGTCCTTTTTAGTTAAAGACTATCTGTAGAAATGCAGATTTTGGAGGAACGATTATGAGTAAGAAACCTACAGTTTTAATGATTTTAGACGGTTATGGATTAAGCGATGAAATCAAAGGAAATGCAGTTGCAGAAGCAAATACACCTGTTATGGATCAATTAAAGGCGGAATATCCATTTGTGAAAGGATATGCCAGTGGTATGGCAGTTGGTCTTCCAGATGGTCAGATGGGTAATTCTGAAGTTGGTCATCTCAATATGGGAGCAGGAAGAATCGTTTATCAGGAGCTGACCAGAATTACAAAGGAAATTCAGGATGGAGTTTTCTTTGAAAATGAAGCGTTTAAAGCAGCAGTAGATAACTGCAAGAAAAACGATTCTGCATTGCATTTATACGGTCTTGTATCAGATGGTGGAGTTCATAGCCATAATACACATATTTATGCATTATTAGAATTAGCAAAACGAGCAGGGCTCACAAAGGTATTTGTTCATTGCTTTTTGGATGGCCGTGATACACCGCCTGCTTCTGGTAAGGGCTATGTAGAAGAATTAATGGATAAGTGTAAGGAAATCGGTGTTGGTCAAGTAGCTTCCGTTATGGGACGTTATTATGCAATGGACAGAGATAACCGTTGGGATCGAATTGAATTGGCATATCGTGCACTTCGTTATGGAGAGGGAAAAACAGCTGCATGTGGCGCATGTGCAATTCAGAATTCTTATGATGAAGGTAAGACAGATGAATTTGTAGTTCCTACTGTAGTAGTAGGAGAAGATGGAAAGGCAGTTGGTCCAATTCAAGATAAGGATTCCATTATTTTCTTTAACTTCCGTCCAGACCGTGCGAGAGAAATGACACATGTATTTTGTGACAATGAGTTTACTGGTTTTGACAGAGGAAGCAAACCAGATGTTGTATATGTATGCTTTACCGATTATGATGCAACCATTCCAAATAAATTAGTTGCGTTCCATAAAGTGGAGATTACAAATACATTTGGGGAATTTTTAGCAGCAAATGGTTTAAAACAAGCACGTATTGCAGAAACAGAAAAGTATGCACATGTAACATTCTTCTTCAATGGTGGTGTAGAAAAGCCAAATGAAGGAGAAGATAGAATTCTCGTTAATTCTCCAAAGGTAGCAACTTATGATTTGCAGCCAGAAATGAGTGCATTTACTGTTGCAGATAAATTAGTAGAAGCAATTAAGTCTCAAAAGTATGATGTAATTATTATTAACTTTGCAAATCCAGATATGGTAGGTCATACAGGTGTGGAGGCTGCTGCAATTAAAGCAATCGAAGCAGTCGATCAATGTGTAGGAAAGGCAGTAGAAGCAATTAAAGAAGTAAATGGACAGATGTTCATTTGTGCCGATCATGGAAATGCAGAACAATTGATTGATGAAGAAACTGGAGCTCCATTTACGGCTCATACAACTAACCCAGTACCATTCTTACTGGTGAACGCAGATCCTTCTTATAAATTAAGAGATGGAGGATGCCTTGCCGATATTGCCCCTACTTTAATTGAATTAATGGGCTTACAGCAGCCAAAGGAAATGACGGGAAAGAGTTTGTTAATAAAATAATGGCAAGACGGGCGTCCTTATAAAAAGGTCGCCCATGTTGCTATTTATCAGATGGGAAGAAAACTCCCGAGTGAGTCTTGAAAAATGATTAAGTTTGAGCGGGATTTCTGAAGAATTTTGGAAAGTGGTGAGAGAAATTTTTCAGAAATAATTCAATTTCAATCAAAATCACTCAGAAAATTTTGTGGAAAGTGACTTGAATCTAAAACGAATGAGAGAAGAATTACATAGGTTACATGAAAAATAATCCAATTGTAAAAAAAATAAATTCACAGTATCTCCTAAAAGATTCTTTATTTCATTAAAAATATTTGTATAATATACCTATAAAATTTAACACTTTAATTTGATGAATCAAATTTGACAAAAAAATGTCGATATGATATACATAAACTATCAGTTGGCCAGGTGGCACTGAAGATACCTATTGACTGATGTTTCTAAAGCATCCATCAACAAAGAGGAGTGTTAATTATGATGTATCAAAGAAATATTCGTTTATCTCAGGAATCTGTAGGAGAATTTGTAAATGCCGCTAGTAAATGTGAATTTGATATTGATGTCTGTTATGGACGCATTACTGTAGATGCAAAGTCTATTATGGGCGTTTTTAGTTTGGATTTAAGTCATTGCCTGACTGTAAAGTATCAGGGACAAGATGACAATTTTGAATGTGTATTGAACCGCTATGAGGTTGCATAAGGAATACAAATCAAAATATATTAGGATACAATGTATACTTATAAAATAGGTATTTGCGATGATGAACCGATTTTTTGTGAAAGTTTAAAAAAGCTTTTAACCGCATATCAGGCGGAGAGTAAAAATCAATTAGGAGTTCGGATTTTTCATCGTGGGGAAGAATTAATTGACAGTTTTCATAATGGAAAATGTCCGTATGATATATTAATGTTAGATGTGGATGTACCCGATGGTATGAATGGGGTGCAGACAGCAGAGAAAATAAGAGAACAAAATCCAGATGTAATTATTATTTTTATTACAAATTATGAAAAGTATGCTTTAGATGCTTATCGAGTTGATGCGATTGATTATCTGGTAAAGCCAGTACAATTAGACCAGCTGCGCAGAGTTATGGCGAAAGCAATTATTCAAGTAGATTATGTGTTGGATTATCAGAAATCAGCAAATCGCTATCTTCCCATTATTGTGGATTATGATAAGGTTAATGTAGAAATCTCCAAAATTCTCTATATTGAAAAACGGAGAAATCAAAGTTTAATTCATACGGAAGATGGAGATTATTCTTGTTATGAAACATTATCTCAGCTATATGAGAAACTAGATAATAACAAATTTATGTATGTACATCAGGGATTTATCGTTCAATTTCCAAAGATAAAAGAAGTCGAAAGAAATAGTGTTTGTTTTGCAGGACATATTAGAGTTCCTGTGAGCAGAAAATATCAAAAAGAGGTTCAGGCCAGATTTCAAGATCGTTTATATCGCCTGAGAGAACAGATGCTGAAAAAAGAAGCTACAGTACCAAAAAAGAGATAAAAATAGCTGTCAGACAACGGTTAAAAATTATTACTGTTGCCTGGCAGCTTTTTTGATTATATCTGGGTAAAAGGTGATTTTCACGGCTGTTATTTATAAAAGAAAGAAAAAATTCCCTTTATTGATAAATAAAGAGGTGCATTTTAGCTATTTATTGCTTATAAAGGATATTTAATCAAATATAGACTACATTTTTCTAGACAATGCATTTAATATTTGATAAAATAAAAAAAGAGAAAGAATGAGTTATAAATAGAAAATGAATTGAAAAAGTTTATAGAATGGAAAGATTTTTAATTAGAGCTCCTATGCTTGCTTTGCAAGTATTATTATAATATAAGAGTCAATTACGGATAAGGAAAGGATGATAAAAATGGAAAAGAAAAACCCAATTGTAACAATGGAAATGATGGATGGAATTGATTATCCAGAACCAGAAAAATGCTAAATTAGAGGTTCTTTTATATAACAATAAAAAGGCTATTGCACAATTTCTTCACCAAGATTAGGTGATAGTAGGTGCAATAGCCTTTTGTTATTGTTGGATTAGGAATCTAAAAATCACTTTTTAGCATATGTTCGATTATATGTTGTGTATAAGCACCTGCAAATTTACGTTCCTCTCTGCTCAATTCCTTGAGATAAATTGGCTGTCCAAATTCTACAAAAATATGTTGTGGACGAATTTTAGGGAATTGTTTTTCAAAAATATTAACTGTTCCTCTCATTGCAACGGGAATAATTGGACATCCTGTCTTTTCGGCCATTTTGAGACTTCCTTCTTTAAATGGCAATAACTGTGTTTCATCTTCATTTTTATTTCGGGTTCCCTCTGGAAAAATCCAAATGGAGATGCCTTGTTTGATATAATCAATTCCTTGAAGGATGGTTTTCATTCCTTCTTTTAGATTATCTCTGTCCAAAAAAAGACAATATAGTTTTCTCATCCAGTTACTGAGAAGAGGAGCTTTTTCCATTTCCTTCTTTGCTACAAATCCTGTCAAGCCTACTACATTGGTATAACCAATTAGGATGTCAAAATAACTGCGGTGGTTGCCCACATAAAGGACGGGACGATCGGTTGGAATATTTTCTTTTCCTTTAATCGTAAGTTTTACACCCGCCACCCAAAGAATGAGACGAAACGCAGTTTGAACCATAGTGAGTGAAATATGATCCTTTAATGGACGATTAAATTTGCCGACAATCCAGAGAATAATCTCTGGTATAATGCCAATCACAAGATATAAAACAACAATTAATACAACAATAATGAAACGAATCATTGATTTGCCTCCGCTGGGATGGCCGCCTCTTCTTTCTTTTTCTCTTCAATCTTAGCTTTTAAAGATTCTAATAAATCGAGTGAAAAATCTTGGGGTGCGCCATCAATTTCTTCTTCTTTCTTTGGAATAATCTCTCCACGTCCATATAATTCGGTCATGGATTTTAATTGTTTTGCCAAATCATCGCTTAAATGGCTTGGGCGGAAACGGAATCCCCAATTTCCAGAGGCAACGGATGGAGTATTCATACGGCAGTCGTTGCCAAAGCCAAGTGCGTCTTGAATTGGGAAAATACAGTATTTCGCAATACTGGACATAGCGGCACGGATCATATCCATATGGATTGCACGTGCATCTGTATTCAAATAACGACGGAGCCGATCTTGTTTTTTAGGATTTAAATCTTCAAAATACCAGCCGACCGTAGTAGCATTATCATGAGTTCCAGTATAACAAATGCAATTGCTTGTATGGAAATGATGAGGAAGTAAATCGTTATCATCTAAATCGCCAAATGCAAACTGTAATACTTTCATACCTGGAAGGTTGAAATCATCACGTAATTTTTCAACTCCTGGTGTAATGATTCCAAGATCTTCTGCCCAAATTGGAAGATCTTTACCAAAAACTTCTTGGATTCGATGGAATAAATCTGCTCCAGGACCTTTACACCAACATCCGTTTAATGCAGTTGTTTCACCGTAAGGAATTGCATAATAGGCTTCAAAACCACGAAAATGATCAATACGTAAGAAATCCACGAGGGCGAGCTGGCCTTGAATTCTCTTCATCCACCAGTCAAAATTCGTTTTCTTATGGTATGCCCAGTCATATAAAGGATTCCCCCACAGCTGTCCAGTGGCAGAAAAGTAATCTGGTGGTACTCCAGCAATGACAAGCGGATATCCTTTTGTATCTAATAAAAATAATTCACGATTTGCCCATACATCGGCACTATCCATGGAAACAAAGATTGGGATATCACCGATAATTTTGATGCCTTTGGAGTGGGCATATTCTCGAAGTTGATTCCATTGACGGAAAAATAAAAATTGAATGAATTTATAATAGGACACAGAATCGGAAAGCTGTTCGGTCCATTTTTCTTTAATTTCAGGAGTAGGATCTCTCAAATCGTCTTCCCAATCTAACCAACAAACACCTCCATGAGCATCTTTTCCAGCCATGAATAAAGCATAATCATCCAGCCATTCTGCTTCTTGTTGGCAGAATGTTTCATATTCTGCTTCTAAAGCAGTATTATAATGCAGTAAAAAATGTTGATGAGCAAGTTTCAGTAATTCTGTCTTTACTGGAATGACATAACCATAATCCACATGATCCAGATTAAAATCAGGTACTTTAAAAAAATCAGGACCAGCTAATAAGTGATCTTGGATTAATAATTCTGGACTAATGAGTAGTGGCTGACCTGCAAATGCAGAAAAGGACTGATAAGGGGAGTCGCCATATCCAGTTGGTCCAAGAGGGAGAATTTGCCAGAGTTTTTGTCCAGCTTTCTCTAAAAAGTCAATAAAATCATAGGCTCCTTTTCCAAAGTCGCCAATTCCGTAACGAGATGGAAAACTGGTTGGATGTGCCAGAATTCCAGAAAAACGTTCTTGTACTGCCATATAAGAACCTCCTATTTCTTTTTTGTCATTTCATCTAACAGCCGGTTTTTCAGCTGATAAAGTTTGTCAGAAAGATCGATGTGAACTCTATGAGGATTAATAAGACGGCGAGTTTCTGGCCATAGTGTTTCTAACTCTTCTTTGCAATATGCCTGGATGTCCATAACAGATGGACTTTGGTAAACACATTTTCCGTTAATAAAGATTGGAATAATAAGTTCCTTTACTGTATAAGTATCTGCCTCTAAATAAGTTCGTTTCCATGTATCAACTGGATCAAAAAGAGTCAATGGCTGAGAAGGATCGAAAACTTCATCTGCAAGACAGATAACATCTGCGATAATCTTATTATTTGTGCGGTTATAAATACGATAAACCGTTTTATTTCCTGGATTGGTTACTTTCTCTGTATTTTCGGAAAGTTTGATTTTTGGAATAAAACGCTTCGTTTCTAAATCTTGGATGGCTGCAAGTTTATAAACGCCTCCAAATGCGGGGCAATCTTTGGATGTAATTAAGTTGGTACCTACTCCCCAGGAATTAATGGCAGCTCCTTGATTTTTTAAACTATTAATCAAATATTCATCCAAATCGCTGGATGCGGAAATAATTGCATCAGTAAATCCAGCATTATCCAGCATTTTCTTTGCTTCTTTTGATAGATAGGCGAGGTCACCGCTATCTAGTCGGATTCCATAAAATGTAAGAGGAATACCAGCGTTTCTCATCTCTGTAAATACTTGAATTGCATGAGGAACTCCAGAACGTAGGGTATCATACGTATCGACAAGTAAAATACATGCAGAAGGATAGAGCTGCGCATAGGTACGAAATGCAGAGAGTTCATCTGGAAAACTCATAATCCAGCTATGGGCATGTGTTCCTTTTACTGGAACATCAAACATTTTTCCAGCCAGTACATTGGATGTTCCGATACAGCCAGCAATCATTGCAGCTCTGGCACCATAAATACCAGCATCAGGACCCTGGGCACGGCGAAGACCAAATTCCATCACACCATCGCCCTGTGCGGCATGAACAATACGTGCTGTTTTAGTAGCGATCAAACTTTGGTGATTGATAATATTTAAAATCGCAGTTTCCACAAGCTGGGCTTCCATAATTGGAGCAATTACTTTTACCATTGGTTCTTTTGGAAATATTACGGAGCCTTCAGGAATGGCATAAATATCTCCAGTAAAATGGTAACTTCTTAAATAATCTAAAAACGATTCTGTAAATAGTCCCGTATTTCTTAAATATTCAATATCATCATAGTTAAAAGAAAGCTCTTTGATATATTGAATAATTTGATCTAGTCCAGCACAGACTGCAAATCCATTGTCACAAGGATTTTTTCGATAAAAGGCATCGAATACAACACGCTCATTGTTGCCTTGCATAAAATATCCCTGCATCATTGTTAGTTCATAAAGATCCGTTAATAAAGTAAGATTTCTGCTCATAGTTTTGCCTCATAATTATCTGGAACGGGAAATAAAGATAAGATTTATCCGTTCACGTAATGGTTTTATTATTGTAATATACAAAAAGAAACTCTAGTAGAGGTTCTTTTTGTTTTGGATTATCAAGCATAGGTAATCCTAAAAAAGTACATATTTATTATAACATATCCTTGAGAATATGCAATCATTATGAATAAAATTTTGAGTCATCTAGGACTGAAAATCGTCAATACAACGAATAGAAACATTGGCAATGTAAGCGTGGGCTTTTATATGAAGCTGAGCGATATCATCGTTTAAATAATGTCCTGTAAGTGATGCACAATTTCCCAAAATAGAGTTACTTTCTAATATAACGTTTACATTAGGAGGTACTAAAATAGTAAGAGTTCCGAGATGCACATCACATTCCAAATAAGAAACATCTGGAAACTGAAGGTGACTCATATCATAGGTTAATGTGCCAAAGATTATTTTTAAGATTCCTTTTTGAAATTGCTTTGGTTTTGAAGCGATTATATACTCGGAAGTTTTTTTGGTTAAATGGCTGTGTGTATATCCAGCGAAAGGAATGGATTCTTTTAATCGTCCTTTTGTTTGAAAAGTGATAATTAGAGCTATTACAGATGCAATAAATGAGAGTAATAATAAAAATTGTTTTTTGAGTTTTTTCAAGTTACAGTCTCCTTTCTAT
>OERR01000103.1_pt1 | contig 21788 bp, 20 predicted proteins | sample 1540051 | NCBI WGS metagenome assembly OERR01 (sample SAMEA3891884, study PRJEB23780) | metagenome | biome: terrestrial biome; feature: animal house; material: Caecal content | place: Italy | collected 2015-05-05 | reverse complement strand
GGGGTACACCAACCTGCAAATCGCCGGGATGGTCAACCGGGCGTTTGGCAATGAAGGGAACCTTCGCTACATCGCCGACCAGGAAGAAGGCATCCGGTCATCCTATACCGATGTGCGCAAAATAACAAAAGCCGGTTTCCGCCCGGCGTTTACGATTGAAACAGCCATGCAGGACCTTTTCCGGGAATATTGCCGGCTGAAACGGGAATCGTGAAAAAATAGGAATGCTGTATGACAGGCAAAGGAGGTGTGACGGATGTATCAGAAGGGAATCAAAAGGGCACTGGATTTTATCATCGCGCTGGCTGCCCTGCCGCTGGCCGCCCTGATTGCCATTCCGGTGTCGATTGCGATCAGGATGGAGGACGGGGGAAGTGTCTTTTACCGCAGCGAGCGTTACGGGCTGGATATGAAAAAGTTTTGGATGCTCAAATTCAGGACGATGAAGATGGACGCGCCGGATATCCGAAACAGCGACGGTACCACCTTCAATTCCCCCGCCGACCCCAGGCTCACCCGAACCGGCGGCTTTCTCCGCAAGACCAGCATCGACGAGCTGCCCCAGCTGATCAACATCCTGAAGGGGGATTTGTCCATCTGTGGCCCCCGTCCGGAACGCCCTGAGATTGCAGCACAGTATTGCGAGGAGATGCCGGAGTTTGCACTGCGTTTGCAGGCCAAGGCAGGACTAACAGGGTATGCCCAGGTGTATGGCAAGTACAATACAACGCCCTACGATAAGCTGCAAATGGACCTGATGTACATTGCACATCCCAGCATCATTGAGGACCTGAAAATTATGCTGGCGACGGTGAAGATCCTGTTTATGCCTGAAAGCACCGAGGGGATTTCCGAGGGTCAAACCACTGCTATGAGTGGAGAAAACCACTAAATATCGATAATTTTACATACTTTCAGCTGCTAAAAATTGGAAGAAACTCCAGAGTGAAGTCAGGTATAAATACACCTCTTACAGTAGCGTTAAGCTGGGAAATTAGCAAAATGCCATGCGTGAAGCTGAAATGCGGCTTTTAACAGTGCAAAATGCCGAGAATGCGGGCGTGAGCAAGGGTAAAACGAGTGTGAATTGAGGCGTTTATGCCCCGAAAAAGCACTTTTATGGATGCGACGGTAGCTCGTGGGTTTATGCCAGATGGCACTGTGATGATATTACCGACACTGCGGTGACTTTCACACAGCGTTATCTGGGCTGAGCGATGATAACCTCATCTGCGATTTCATCCCGGTCTTGGAGATAACAAGTCGGATGTGAGCAAGATAGTGATAATCACATGCTCACGGAGATGCTCATTCGTGTGGGGTAATCCGGCATAAACAAGGGAGCTACCGTAGCGTAGATAAGTGTCATCAGGGCTAAAGACGGGAGCTACCGTAACGAGCGAGGGTGCTATCCGGACTAAAGACAGCAGTTACCGTAGCGTGAATTTGTCGCAGAAACGTTCATTGTAGCGATACAAGACATAGCGGCAGTGTGAATAACACTGCTGAGGACGATTAGTAGAGCTTTATAAGGAATAAACGGCTCAGACTCTTTGAGATGAGTCTGGGCTGTAATCTTTGATATGCGGAGAGAGGAAAATACTTTATGAGGATTGCTGTAGTATCGATTGGTAGTTTTGATACACAATACTCGGACTATCACATCATGCGGGATATTATACTTGGCCTTTTGGAACGAGGCCACGAGGTAAACCTGATTCAGAAGCAGTATTTGGATTTACCTCAATATCCGCAGCAGTTTGATAAGTATTTTGGAAAACAGCTTCAAGTACATAATATCAAGTTTGAGAAAAAGGCAAAGGCTGACTTGAAGGCTCGCTATCTGGCGGATTTGTCTTATTACAGACAGGCTTGCAAATGGATGAAAAAGAATAAACCGGACAAGGTTTTTCTCCAGTCATGCAATACGGCATTCTTCACAGTGTTTTATGCGAAGCACATTTTGAAGTGCCCGCTACTTTACAATGAACAGGATATCTTCCCGGAAAATGCCTACTTTGCTGGAATTCTTTCAGAAAGCAGCATGATTTATAAGGTGGCTCATGCGCTACAAAAATATGCTTACAAAAATGCAACGGCTCTCAGTACGATTTCTGATGACATGAAGTCGACTATTGTTACTCGGTACAGCATCCCGGCGGATAAGGTGCAGGTGATTTATAACTGGGGGCATGAGGAATTGAAAGCCCACAGTGATGAAAAAAACGTTTTCCTGAAAAAGTATCCGAAGAAGCCTGGGGAGTTCCGTGTGGTGTATGCGGGTAATCTGGGCAAGATGCAAAACGTTGAGCTTATTTTGGAGACTGCTGCTTTGATGAAAGATGATGCAGGTGTCAGCTTTTATATCGTTGGTGGCGGTGTAAACGAGGAGAAACTTAAGACGTTTGCAAAAGAGAAGAAATTGAATAATTTGACATTCGTTGGGATGCAACCACCTGAGGAAGTGGCGGATCTCTATGCTGCTGCCGATGTCAATGTGATTCCTCTTCAAAAGGGGCTTATCTATGCGGCACTTCCCAGTAAAACGGCTGACTGCCTGATCGCTGGTAAACCGATTATTACTTGTGTTGATAATGGAACGGCAGTTGAGAAGATAATCAGGCCGTACGGCATCGTCAATACTGGTGCGGATGAAAAAAGACTGAAAACAGCAATTCTGAACGCAAAAGAAAAAGCTGGATTGTGTGAAACCAAAGGGCTGCTACAAAAATATTTTTCGTTGAAGCCGAATGTTGCTAGTCATTGTCAAATGATCGAGATGATGAAATAAGAAAGGAAGCAACGGCATGAATAAAAATCTCCTGCGTGCGCCAATTGAGTTGGCAAGCCGATTCAACAAAAACACTGAAACTCAAACTGCTTCTTACCGTAGCGATTTTATGCGTGATCGTGACCGTATTATGTACTGTAATGCGTTCCGTAGACTGGATGGAAAAACGCAGATCTACCTGATCGGAAGCGATGATCATCGTAGAAATCGATTGACACATACGTTGGAGGTTGCTCAAATCGCACGGACGATTTCGCAGGCATTGGGTCTGGATGAAGACTTGACCGAGGCTATTGCGCTTGGACACGATTTGGGGCATACGCCGTTTGGTCATGCGGGCGAGCGGGAGTTGAACCAGATCATGATGCCGGGCAGCACCGTGAAAATTCCGGAATCGCCACTTTACAAGGAAAACCATGACGGTTACAAAATCTGCGAAAAAAGGCTGAAAAAGCCATTGTACGGATTTAAGCACAATCTTCAAAGTGTCCGTGTGGCAGCGCGTCTGGAAAATGGCTACGGTGACAGTGGCTTGAACCTGACCAATTACACTCTTTGGGGAATGATGCATCACTCAAAGTTGGCATACGGCGATGAGGATGGAAGCCCCAATTACTGTGAAATCTTCAATAAGTATCTCGAAGTGAAGGACGGTCATCAAGCGTGGTCGTTTGAGAGCTTTGTAGTGGAACAGGCAGATGAAATTGCACAGTGGCATCATGATTTGGAAGATGCACTGAGAAGCGGAGCAATGTCGGCTAAAGCAGTGTGCAGGAAAATCAGAGAGATCCTGATTACGATCATGAGCGAAAGTGATCTGCGCTGCTTTGAAGAGATGGAACGTGATGCGGAACAGGAAAATTACGACCAGAAGCGTTTTGTTACACTGGCATCCAAGGTTGTAGTAAACACGTTGGTCACCTGCATTGTGACCTGCTCTAATCAAAATCTCCTGAAGCTTTCGACAGATAACAAGCTGAATGAAAATACCCGCCTCAACTTTTTCCGGGAACACACAGGAGACGAGGATGATATCAAAAATGCAATCGCGTTTGATGTGTATAGTGATGCAGATAACAAGAAAATAAAAGAACACCTGAAAAAATTTGGTGAAGCGATTCGAACCGAAATCCACCATTCGCCTGAAGTGGAGCGAATGAATGCAAAAGGTCAGTACATTATCCGTAAGCTGTTTCAGGCATACGCGACACATCCCCAGCAGTTGCCGGATATTTCTATTGTTCAGTTTATGGTGGAGACGCATGAGAAAAACAGCCTGTCGGGGGCAAATTATCCCGATATGGTATCTGCATACAAATTGAGCTCTGGCCAAGTCAGAAGTGATTTTGACAAGTTCTGGAACGACAAAGAGGATAATGCAGAAAGTAAAAACTTTTCTGTTCGTGTCTGCATGATGCGCAAGATTTGTGACCACATTGCTTCCATGACGGATCATTACGCATTGGAAGAATATGAAAAATTATATGGGTGAGAAATGAAGGTTTTATTTATCAATTCAGTATGCGGCATCGGCAGCACTGGCCGTATTTGCACAGACCTTGCACAGCAGCTGGAAGCCGAAGGCAACGAGGTCAAAATCGCCTATGGCCGCAAAGGTACTGTACCGGAGCAGTTTCAGAAATATGCAGTGCGTATTGGCACAGATTTTGACTGCAAGATGCACGCGATTCAGACACGGCTGTTTGATACGCATGGCTTTGGCTCCAAGCACGCGACCAAAGAATTTTTAAAGTGGGCTGAGGAATACAAACCAGACCTGTTGTGGCTCCACAATCTCCATGGCTACTATATCAATGTAGAGATGCTGTTCGATTGGATCAAAAAGCACCCTGAGATGCAGGTAAAATGGACGCTGCATGATTGCTGGGCGTTTACTGGCCATTGTTCGTACTTTACCATGGTAAAGTGCGAACAATGGAAGAGCCATTGTTCGTACTGCTCTCAGCTTCGCCGCTATCCGGCTTGCTTCGCAATGAGTTCTGTTAGTAAGAATTTTGAACGCAAGCGCAGGGCTTTTACTGGGGTAAAAAACATGACTCTTATCACCCCCAGCAAGTGGCTTGCCGATTTGACCCGTCAGAGTTTTCTGAAAGAGTATCCGGTTGAGGTGCATTACAACACCATTGATACCAACATCTTCAAGCCGACCCCCAGCGACTTCCGGAAACGCTACGGCTTACAGGATAAGATCATTGTGCTGGGCGTTGCTAATGTCTGGGAGGATCGCAAGGGACTGTTTGACTTTTATAAGCTGGCAGAGATGCTGGATGACCGGTATGTCATTGTGCTGGTCGGTCTGAGCGAAAAGCAGATTAAGGAACTGCCGAAAAATATCAAGGGCATCCAGCGTACCAATAGCCCACAGGAGTTGGCTGCGATTTATACTGCGGCGGATGTGTTTGTGAACCCGACTTATGAGGATAATTATCCGACAGTAAATCTGGAAGCACAGGCCTGTGGGACGCCTGTTATTACTTATGATACGGGTGGGTGTAGAGAGACAATACATACAGATAGTGCAAAAGTAGTTGAAGCAGGAAATGTCGAAGGACTATATAAGGAGATTACTATACGATGAATCGAATCGCAAAAATTATTTTGAAAATCCCTATCCGGGGGGTAGGAAAGGCGTTTAATCTGTTGAATTTTGGCGGATTTATGCGATATTCTGTCTGGTATTATAGGTGCCTAGGTATAAAAATTGAAGATAGAATTACATATATTTGTCCGGATGTATATTTTGATTCAGCAGATTACTCGGCGATTACTATTCAAACTGGTGTAACAATAAGCAGAGAGGTCCTTTTTCTGGTTCATGACTATTCCGTTCATACGGCAATGGTCAATGTTGGATGGGATGCACCTAAAGGGAAAACAGCTCATTTTATTAAGCCCATAAAGGTTGGGAAAGACTCTTTTGTTGGGGCCAGAGCAACCTTACTGCCAGGAACAGAGATAGGTGAAAACTGTATTATTGGTGCTGGAAGCGTTGTCAAAGGAAAAATCCCGGATAATAGTATTGTAATAGGCAACCCTGCAAGAGTAATTGGAAACACGAAAGATTGGGCAAGAAAAAAGCTTGAAATAAAGGATTGGGTGTTGTAATCATATGAATAAAATTCGAGTCATGTTTGCAATGGGCGGCAGCATGAAAAGAGCTGGTGCAGAAACCATGATTATGCAATATCTGCGTCAGCTGGTAAAAGATGATAGATTTGAATTTTCAATTCTTGTTCACGGATATGATAAGGGCGACTACGATGACGAAATTGCGACATTTGGTGTCCCAATCTATCATGTTCCAGTAAGAGGAAAGCATCCACTGACCTATACACATGAGGTAAAAAAAGTCCTTAAAACTCATCCGGTTGATATTATTCATTGCAACATGGATTCGGCATGCGGAGATTTTCTGACGATAGCAAAGGAATGTGGAATAGAGATTAGAATATCACATTCACATCTTACTCACTTTCAAGCATCAAATCCAATTAAAGTACTTGTGGCAAAAAGATCAAAAAAGAAAATGCATAGAGTAGCAACTATTCGATTAGCATGTTCGGAAAAGGCCGGAAAATGGCTGTATGGTGAAGATTGCTTTAGTGTAATAAAAAATGCAATTAACCTGAGTATATATATGCCGGATCCCGAAAAAAGAGCAAAAAAGAGAAAAGAATTGGGATTGAATCAAAGTGAATTGGCTGTTGTTAATATCGGTAGATTTCATTATCAAAAGAATCATAAGAAGCTACTGGAAATTTTTGCATCATATCGGCAGCAGTACAATGAGGGAACACTATTTCTTGTTGGTACAGGCGATTTAATGGATCAAATAAAAGAGTATGCAAGACAATTAAGCGTAGAAGCTAATGTGGTATTTTTAGGGCTTCGCAAAGATATTCCGGATCTTTTGCAGGCAATGGATGCCTTTGTAATGCCTTCTCTTTTTGAAGGATTGCCGGTTTCAGGCATTGAAGCACAGGCCGCGGGACTTCCTTGCCTTTTTGCAGATACAATTACGCAAGAAATTTGTATGACTGACTATGCGAAGAGACTTCCGCTTGATGATATAGGCGAATGGGTAAGTGCTTTGAATCAGATACCGGATAAGAAAAATGCTAGGGAGGCACAAGCCAAACTGAGAGAAAAAGGATACGATATTGAATGCGAAGCACATCAGTTGGTAGAATGCTATTTGAATGCTTATGCTGAAAGTCAATATATTAGGAGTTAATTATTGTGCTAAAAGTCGGTAAAACTAAATTTATGACGGTAGTGCTCTTTTGTGGGCAATTACTTGTAAATTTGATGTTAATAGCGTATAGAGTCGATTTTAGCTATACGCAGATGTCGGTTCTTGCAATAACAGAGACGGTCATTGATATTATAGTTCTGAAAAACATCTGTAGTTTTCCGGTTTTTTCGATTCCCAATATTTTTGCGTTTTTCTCGCTTATGTTTCACTGTGGACAACTCATAAAAGAAGGATTTAATATTGAAGGTACTGTGCCATTGCCGTTTGAGTACTATGGAGACGCAATGACAATTCAAAAGTCTTTTACCTTTTTCCTCCTCTCACAAACAGTTTATTTTATTGCAGTGGGAATTTCATGTGGTAAATTACAAAAAGAAAAAAAAGTAAATAAGAGACAAGCGGATATATCAATATATGGAAAAATTTTGGTGCTAATCGGTGTGATTCCCCGTCTGTACATTGACATTCTCTCACTTGTCGGAGCAAGAGCTAATGGGTATGAAGGAGTTTATTCAATCTATTTTCCACAGGCAATTCAAAGCATTGCTTTCTTTTTTGATGCTGGTTTATTTTTCCTTTTATATGCTCAGACGGACAGAAGAAAACAGAAATTTTACCTTGTTGCGGTAATTATATATAAGTGTATTATAATGTCAACAGGTGCGCGGCAAGATAAGGTAGCTTTTCTTCTGGTATGGTTATATGTTTACTTCTTTATTATAAACAAAATCACAGTGAAAAAGCTTGCACTATTAGTAGTTGTCTGCATTGCCGGTTTTATGTTTATTAGTGCTATTGGAACGATACGTGTTAATGATACCGTAAGTCTCTCGCAAACACTTTCACTTCTTCAAAGTGGTACGATGAACAATGTTATCGGAGGTGCGTTAGGGGAGTTCGGATCAGCATTTGATACATTAGAGGTGGCAATAAAGTATACACCATCTGAGATTCCATTTGGATGGGGTAAAAGCTATGTTGCTGGCTTATTATCAATTATTCCGCTTCTGGTCAATCAAATCCCTTCATTAGCCAAGGCGGTTATGTTTGTTAATCAACTTCCAAAACATGTGACTTTTGCTCTGGGTGGGTCATTTCTTGGAGAACTCTTTTATAATTTCTCATGGTTTGGTATCATTGGAAGTTCTGTAGTGGGTGCATTTATAACAAAATTGCATAATGGCATAGTGGATGATTCGAGCTGTGATATTTTTTATAAAGCATGGTATTCGATTTTAGCGACAGCAATGATACTTTTTGTGCGCGGCTATTTTACGGATATGATGCAAAAATTAGTGTGGACATATATTGCTATATATATTATTCGAATGTATTTAGCAAAACGCGAAACTGGAAAGGATATAAAATAGGATGTTAAGTGTAATTGTTCCGGTTTATAATGCTGAAAAGTATCTGGAAAAGTGCATTGAGAGCATATGCCAACAGACATATCGAGATCTTGACATCATTTTAATAGATGATGGCTCTCAAGATCAAAGCGGAGCAATATGTGACCAATTTGAAGCGATAGATGGTCGTATTCGGGTCTTTCATAAAGAAAATGGAGGCGTTTCATCTGCACGAAACAGGGGATTGGATGTTGCTCAAGGAGAATATATAACATTTATTGACTCAGATGATTGGATCAATCCGGATTTGCTTGAACGACTTATGGCGCAAATTGGTCAGGCGGATATGGCTGTTGGTGGATATACTACTGTAAGTAAAGCAGGTAACGTGGAACAGGAATATAAAGATGAAAGCCTGACATTTCCAGAATGTGTGTGTTCAAAATTTGATGAACTGTACGCCAACAATTTCTTCAATGCTCCTTTTGCCAAAATCTATAAGCGTAATATTCTTGGAACACAGCGTTTTGATTCATCTGTTGCCCTTGGAGAAGATTTCCTTTTCAATTTGGAATATCTTTCAAAATGTCACGAAGTGAAAACCGTCAGTGTTATAAGTTATTTTTATAACTGCATGAATGTGGGGGCAGCGACAAAAAAATTGAGAGAAAATGATATTGAACAAATCTATTTTCTCTATCAAGCTGGAAGAAATTTTTTGTGTAAATATTATCCGAATACAGGTGAAAGCGTGGAGTTGAAGAAACGATTTTGCCTGAACGGAATTAACTTAATCCAGCTTATATGTTATTCGGATAAGTCCCAAATCGAAAAGTCTAAGTTGGCAAAGAAATTGCTGACAAATGACGAGTTTATTAAAGTGTGTAATAAAGATTATTCACTGCCGAAGAGGTATGATATTCCGAGAAAACTTTGTGCCAACGGAAGCTGGAATTTACTTCAGGTGTTCTTTGTAATTAAAAAGAAACTGAGCACTGTGAGAGGGAGCTGATATTTTGAAAGTCGGTATTTTGACCTTTTACTATAACAATGATAATTTTGGTGGGCAACTTCAAGCAAGGGCATTAGTTCGTGCAGTTAGTAACATTAAGGACGTAGAAGCAGAACAGATTCCATATGATTACTTACGCAGTTGGCAAAAGCTTTCCTATAAAACACGTATGCTAAAATCAATCGGTCAGGCGTTTTCAGGCGGGATAATCAACGGGTTCGAGTACGTTGGTTCAAGGCTCAAGGCACAAAAGGCATTAGGTGATAATGCGGGACTTGAAGACAAACTGAAAGATAAGCTTGAAAAACGTAAAAGTGCATTCTATGAATTCTACACTGAAACACCGCATAATAATGAAATCTTTGATAACGACACGATTGAAAAATGTGTGTCGGAATATGATTGCTTTATATGTGGTGGGGATCAAATTTGGAATGATTGGAGCGACTGGTTTATCTATAATGCGCTCGACAATTTCTGCTTGAAATTTGTTCCTCCTACTATACAAAAATTTTCCTATGCCCCAAGCGTTCCATTGACAAAAGTGCGTCCTGTGTTCATTAAGAGGTTATCCAAGAATATCAGGAAACTTGATGCGGTTTCGGTGCGAGAAAGTAGTTCGATTTCTGTTTTTGATAAAGAAACCGAAAAAAGGGTGCTTGTGGTTGCGGATCCTGTTCTTTTGCTTAATCGGGAACAGTGGGACAAAGAATCACACCCAGTTGATGTTCACGAAAAATATGTGTTCTGCTATCTGTTGGGCGATGGGGTGGATACTAGAACCGCTGCAGAAAAGTATGCACTAAAAATCGGTTGCAAACTTGTCACGGTGCCGCATATTGTCAATGTTAACCCACAGGATGAAAAATTTGGGGACATTCAGGATTTTACTTCCGGTCCAGCAGAGTTTTTGAGCCTAATCCGAGATGCGGAGGTCGTTGTGACAGATTCTTTTCACGCAACTGTTTTCAGCATGATTTATCATAAACCGTTTTATGTTTTAGAGCGAACCACAAAAGTAAGTGGTGGCTCTATGAGCAGCAGACTGACAGATTTTATGGTAGAGTATAAATTGGAAGAACAAAGCATCACAGCAGAACAATTAAGCATGACTGAAGTGATTCCACAAATTGATTATAGCAAATCAGATGAAATCTGGATGCACCGCCGCTCTGAATCTTATGCGTACCTGAAAAACAATCTCCAAAAGAAACAATGAGGATACAGTGTTGAAAAACCAATTAAAAGCAGGTGTTATTCTTTCGTATATTTCCACAGGGTTGAACATGCTGATTCAGTTGTTCTATACCCCAGTCATGATTCGGCTACTGGGGCAAAGTGAATATGGTCTGTACACCCTTGTAGGGAGCGTTGTCAGCTATCTGAGTTTATTCAGCCTTGGCTTTACAGGCGCATATCTTCGGTTTTATTCTCAGCGGAAAGCCAGGAATGATATCGACGGGATCGCACAGCTGAATGGAATGTTTCTGACGTTGTTTTTGGCAATGTCGGTCATGGCTTTTCTTTGTGGGATGGTGCTTGTCCAGTTTCCAAGACAGCTGTTTGGAGCAAATCTTACAGAGTCCGAGTTAAGTACAGCACAGATATTGATGGCAATCTTGGTTGTTAATATCGCGTTGACATTTCCATCCGGACTTCTGGATTCCATAGTAAGTGCACGTGAGAAATTCCTTTTTCAGCGAATCGTGACATTGGTAGGCGTTTTGTGCAATCCGCTTCTTGCTTTGCCACTTTTGCTGATGGGATTTGGGTCAGTTGCAGTAGTAAGCGTCACGACATTCATCACCATTTTGAAGCTTGTCGTGAATGTGTTCTATTGCCTGAAAATATTACACATACAATTTTTCTTCCGGGGATTCGACTTCCATATTCTGAAAGAAATCGCAGGGTTTAGCTTTTTCTTGTTTCTGAACATGATTATAGACCAGATAAACTGGTCTGTGGATAAGTTCATTTTAGGCCGTGTTTCTGGAACCAGTGCGGTGGCGGTTTATGGCGTTGGCGCACAAATCAACTCATTGGTGATTACATTTTCGACAGCTATATCTTCCGTATTCGCTCCGCGTGTAAATTGTATTGCGGCTGAAAATTCAGAGAATCGAAATCAGAAATTCACAGAATTGTTTACGCGCGTTGGACGAGTTCAATATTTGATACTGATGCTGATTCTGTCCGGCTTTGTTGTTTTTGGAAAGTTCTTCATCACAGATATTTATGCTACGCAGGAATATGCTCAGGCATATCCCGTTGCCTTACTTTTGGTTGTGCCGGCTTTCATCCCTTTGATTCAGAATTTAGGAATAGAAATCCAGCGATCGGTAAACAAACATAAGATCCGCTCTCTTATTTATTTTATGATGGCACTATTGAACGTATTTATCAGCATCCCGCTGGCAAAGGAATTCGGTCCTATCGGTTCGGCTCTCGGAACTGCTATTGGGCTAATCATCGCAAATGGGATCGTTATGAACATCTATTACCAAAAGGGCATCGGAATGGACATGCGATATTTCTGGCGGAACATAGTTTCGCTTTCCAAAGGAATGATTATTCCTACACTGTTTGGATGCTGGATTATGCGCTCTATAACATTTGACAATTACATTTTTTATCTTGCGATGATAATTTTGTATGGCGCGATATATGGCCTGAGCATGTGGTTTTTGGGGATGAATAATGAGGAAAAGGCACTTGTAATCCAGCCAATTCAGAAATTGATAAGAAGAGGGCGATGATGATGAAATGATAGAAATAGGAAACAAACAAAACTGTTGTGGATGTGCGGTCTGCACACAGGCTTGCCCGAAGCATTGCATCACAATGGTTGAAGATGCCGAAGGATTCTTGTATCCCGATGTTGAACTCGAAAAGTGCGTTGACTGCAATATGTGTCAGCGTGTATGCCCCATGTTAAATAAAACTGATGAGGATGCCCCGTACACAAAAGCATACGCTGCATACAATCTGGATGAAAAAGAGTGACTGCAAAGTTCTTCAGGAGGCGTTTTTTCACTTCTTGCAAAGCAGGTATTAAGAGAAGGTGGTGTAGTGTATGGGGCTGCAATGTCAGAAGATTGCACGTCAGCTTGCCATATTAAGGCTGAATCACCGGACGATCTGGTAGCACTGCGAGGAAGCAAATACATACAAAGCAGTACAGAAGGCGTATATCAACAAATCAAAAATGAACTTGACAACAGGCGAAAAGTGCTGTTTTCGGGAACTCCATGTCAAATTGCAGGGCTGAAATCTCTATTGAGAACAGATTATGAAAATCTGCTGTGCGTTGGCGTTATATGCCATGGCGTACCGAGTTCCAAAATATGGAGAAAATATCTTCGCTATCGCGAAAATCGCGCGGGCGCATCCGCGCGGCGAACATTTTTCAGACATAAATATTATGGCTGGAAAATGTACGCCGTACTATTTGAGGTTTTAAAGGTCTGCATGAACTCGCAGATATTTCATTGGCAGATTTTTGGGGTGCGGAGAATGTTTGTCCTGAACTAGATGATGACAAAGGCCTTTCTCTAGTTCTTGTACACACTCCAAAAGGAAATGAGCTTTTTCAGGAAATCAAAGGAACAATGATTTCAAAAGAGGTTGATTTTCAACAAGCGGCTTTGCAAAATCCGGCAATATTCGAGTCCTGTACAGAACCTATAAACCGAGATTCTTTCATGAATGATATGGATACGCTTACCATTAAACAGTTAGGGGCAAAATACCTTAAGAAGAAGTCTATTGTGCTTCGAATTCGTATTTGGATATCCGTTAATATCAAAAAAAGATTACAAAAAGCATTAAGGAAGGGATAACAAAAATGTCTGCATTTGATAACGCAACTCTTATGATCACTGGTGGTACTGGTTCTTTTGGTTCTACCGTTCTGAAGCACTTCTTGGACTCTGACCTGAAGGAAATCCGCATCTTCTCTCGTGACGAGAAGAAGCAGGACGATATGCGCCATGAGCTTCAGGCCAAGCATCCGGAGACTGCTGGCAAGGTCAAGTTCTATATCGGTGATGTCCGCAACCCGCAGTCTATCCGTGATGCTATGCCCGGTGTTGACTACATCTTCCACGCTGCTGCTTTGAAGCAGGTTCCGTCCTGTGAGTTCTTCCCCATGCAGGCCGTCCAGACCAACATCATCGGTACTGACAACGTTCTGCACGCTGCCATCGACGCAGGCGTTAAGCGTGTTGTCTGTCTGTCCACCGATAAGGCTGCCTATCCCATCAACGCCATGGGTATCTCCAAGGCTATGATGGAGCATGTCATCTACGCCAACGCCCGTGTGGCTGCTGAACGTGGTGGCACTACCATCTGTTGCACCCGTTACGGCAACGTTATGTGCAGCCGCGGTTCCGTTATCCCTCTGTTCATCGACCAGATCAAGGCTGGCAACCCCATCACCATCACCGACCCCAACATGACCCGCTTTCTGATGAATCTGGACGAGGCTGTGGATCTGGTTTTGTTCGCTTTCCAACATGCAAATCCCGGTGATTTGTTCATCCAGAAGTCTGATGCTTCCACCATCGGCGATTTGGCAAAGGCCGTCCAGCAGCTGTTCGGCGATACCGGCACGAACATCATCGGGACTCGTCACGGCGAGAAGCTGTTCGAGACTCTGATGACCCGTGAGGAGCGTCTGCGCAGCCAGGATATGGGTCATTATTTCCGTGTTGCTGCGGATAACCGTGACCTGAACTACGACAAGTTCGTGGTCAAGGGTGAAGTACATACCATGGCAGACGAGTCCTACACCAGCCATAACACTACCCGTTTGGATGTGGAAGGTACTGTCAAGAAGATCCTGACCACCGAGTATGTCCAGAACGCACTGAAGGGCATCCCGAATGTCTAAAGAAAAGTTGCTGCTGGTGGGCGCTGGCGGCTTTGGGCGCATGGTAGCGGAACAGGCGATGCTCCAATACGACTGTGCCTTTGTGGATGACGGACAAGCAGTGGGCACTGAGATCTGTGGCATTCCGGTGGTTGGCAGTCTTGCTGATTTGCCGGAGCTGCGGAAGGAGTACGGCTTGCTGGTGGTGGGTATCGGCAACAATCGGTTCCGGGCACAGGTGTATGAGAAGGCGAAAGCCCTTGGCTTTGCTTTTCCCAATATCCTTGCGCCCAGCGCCTACATCAGTCCATACGCAAAGTTGGGCTGTGGCTGCGTGGTGCTGCAAAATGCCTGTGTCCAGAATGGTGCGTCCGTTGGCAACGGTGTTCTGCTGAATGCCGGAACGGAAGTCCACTGTGATGCAGCGGTAGGGGATTACGCCCTGATTTACACTAACAGTGTGATCCGCACTGGTGCGACCGTGGGCAACTTTGCCCGCATCGGCAGTAACTGCACCATCTGCAATCATGCAGCCGTGCCGGATGGTGCAGATATTCCGGACTGCACCGCAGTACATTAAAGAGGTAAGCGAATGAACATCCTAGTCACAGGTGCCAAGGGCATGGTGGGAACCGCCCTGTGCAACAACCTGAAAAACATCCGAGATGGGAAGAACAAGACCCGCCCGGCATTGGATATTAAAGAAATCTACGAGTACGATCTGGATTCTACCCCGGCGGAACTGGACGAATACTGCCGGAAGGCGGACTTCGTGTTCAATCTGGCAGGGGTGAACCGCCCGGAAAACCCGGAAGATTTCATGAAGGGCAACTTCGGCTTTGCATCCGACCTGCTGAACTGCCTGAAGAAACACAACAACAAGGCAACCATCATGCTGTCCTCCTCCATTCAAGCCACCCTGGCAGGGCGCTTCGGCAACAGCGAGTACGGACGCAGCAAGAAGGCTGGCGAGGAACTGTTCTTCCAGTATGCTCAGGAGACCGGGGCAAAGGTTGCGGTTTACCGTTTTGTGAACCTGATGGGCCACAGCCGCCCCAAGTACAACAGTGCTGTCAGCACCTTCTGCTGGGCAGTTGCAAATGACGAGCCCTTCACCGTTAATGACCGCAGTACCGAGTTGGAACTGCTGTACATCGATGACCTGGTAGAAGGAATGTTCGACCTGCTGGAAGGCAAGGAGCAGCACTGTGAGTTTGACGGCGTGGAGACTGTTCTGCAAGCAGATGGTCGCTACTGCTGTGTTCCCGTGACCCACAAGGTGACGCTGGGCGAGATCGTAGATCTGCTGCAGGAGTTCAAGCAGCAGCCGACCACGCTTATGATGCCGAAAATGCCGGATGGCTCCTTTGCCAAGAAACTGTACTCCCTGTACCTGACCTATTTGCCCACTGACAAATTCAAGTATGCCCTCAAGATGAACGTGGACAACCGTGGTTCCTTTACAGAGCTGGTACACACCGCCGATTGTGGGCAGGTGAGCATCAACATCAGCCGCCCGGGCATCACCAAGGGGCAGCACTGGCACAACTCCAAGTGGGAACTGTTCATTGTGGTGGCTGGGCACGGTTTGATTCAGGAACGGAACATCAACACCGGGGAAACGGTGGAATTTGAGGTTTCCGGAGACAAGATTGAGGCTGTCCGCATGATTCCCGGCTGGACTCACAATATCATCAATCTGTCGGAGACGGAAAATCTGGTGACGGTGATGACCTGCAACGAGATTTTTGACCCGAACCACCCGGACACCTTCTTCGAGCCGGTGTAAGAGAAGTTACTGGTTGACGTTAGGAGAATTTTATGGAACACAATTTTACATGGAAAAACGACGGGCGCACCAAGGTCATGATTGGCTGCGGTACCCGTCCGGAGATTATCCGACTAGCTGCCGTTATCAAGCGTTGCCGGGAGTATTTTGACTGCTGCGTGGTCTACTACAACCAGAACTGGGACAGAAACCTTTCCACTGTTTTCTGGGAAGATTTTGAACTGAAGAACACCTTCGGGGAGTATGGCCCGGACATTTTGGTGCCGGTGGTTGGCGAGAATCTTGGTGTTACCTGCGGCAACATTCTGGGGCGCAGCTATGAGCTGCTCAGCGAATTGCAGCCGGAGGGCTATCTGGTGCTGGGCGATACAAACTCCTGCCTGTCCGCCATCTCTGCGAAGCGGCTGCACATTCCGTTGTTTCACATGGAGGCAGGCAACCGTTGCAAGGACGAGTGCCTGCCCGAGGAGACCAATCGCCGTATCGTGGATGTGATCTCCGACGTGAATATGTGCTATTCCGAATTCGCCCGGAAGTACCTGGCGGATACGGGTCTGCCCAAGGAGCGTACCTACCAGACCGGTTCTCCCATGGCAGAGGTCCTTCGCATGAATCTGGAGAAGATCCAGAAAAGCGATGTGCTGGAGCGTCTGGGACTGGAGAAGGACAAGTATATTCTGCTGTCCGCCCACCGTGAGGAGAACATCGACTCTGAAAAGAACTTCCTGAGCCTGTTCACTGCTATCAACGCACTGGCAGAGAAGTACGATATGCCCATCCTGTACTCCTGCCATCCCAGAAGCAAGCACCGTCTGGAAAAGAGCGGCTTCAAACTGGATCCTCGTGTCCGGGTCAATGAGCCGCTGGGCTTCAACGACTATAACAAGCTGCAAATGAACGCTTTGGCAATCGTCTCCGACTCCGGCACTTTGCCCGAGGAGAGCAGCTTCTACCTGTCTATTGGTCATCCCATCGCCGCTGTGTGCATCCGCACCTCTACAGAGCGTCCCGAGGCACTGGAAGCTGGTGACTTTATTCTGGCTGGCATTACCACCCGGGAGCTGCTCAATGCCACCGATATGGCGATTGAAATGAAGCAGAAGGGCGTTCTGGGCAAACCCTGCCCCGATTATGTGGACGAGACGGTGTCTATGAAGTTGGTTCGCATCATTCAGGGCTATGTGAATGTGGTCAATAAGATGGTGTGGAGGAAGTACTGATTTTTTACAGCAGCCATGCGTCAGCATGGCTGTGCTGCTCAAATATGCTACCTCTCCGTGGTGAGCAGTAGGCAACGGGAGTCTATCTCGGCTAAAGCATATATTCGTTAAATCACTCTTTGGATGAGGAAAAATATAATGGGAAAGTATTTTGGAACCGATGGCTTCCGTGGCGAAGCCGGAATCACGTTGACCGCTGACCACGCCTACAAGGTTGGCCGCTTCCTTGGCTGGTATTATAACGCAGTGCGCGAGCGCAACGGCAACAACGAGCCTGCCCGTATCGTCATCGGCAAGGACACCCGCCGTAGCTCCTATATGTTTGAGTACAGCCTTGTGGCTGGCCTGACCGCCTCTGGCGCAGACGCTTATCTGCTGCATGTCACGACTACGCCGTCTGTGGCGTATATTGCCCGCGTGGATGACTTTGACTGCGGCATTATGATCTCCGCAAGCCACAACCCCTACTACGATAACGGCATCAAGCTGATCGACTGCTATGGCGAGAAGATGCCTGAGGAGATTTTACTGTTGGTGGAGGACTACATCGACGGCAAGCTCCATGTGTTCGACAAGGACTGGCCGGAGCTGCCCTTTGCCCATCGGGAACACATCGGCTGCACTGTGGACTATGTGTCCGGTCGCAACCGCTACATGGGCTATCTGATTAGCCTCGGAATCTACTCTTTTAAGGGCGTCAAGGTTGGCCTGGACTGCGCCAACGGTAGTTCATGGAACATCGCTAAGTCTGTGTTCGATGCGCTGGGTGCTGACACCTACGTCATCAATGCACAGCCCAACGGTACGAATATCAATAACAATGCTGGATCTACTCACATTGAGGGCTTGCAGAAGTTCGTGGTAGAGAAGGGTCTGGATGTTGGTTTCGCCTATGACGGCGATGCTGATCGTTGCCTGTGTGTGGATGAAAAGGGTAATGTGATCACTGGCGACCATATCCTGTACATCTACGGCTGCTACATGAAGGAGCGCGGCAAGCTGCTGACCAACACAGTGGTTACCACGGTCATGTCCAACTTTGGCCTATATAAGGCTTTTGATGAGAAGGGCATCGGCTACGCCAAGACCGCTGTGGGCGACAAGTACGTCTACGAGTACATGGCGAAAAACGGCTGCCGTATCGGCGGTGAGCAGAGTGGTCATATTATCTTCAGCAAGTACGCCAGCACGGGTGATGGCATCCTGACCAGCCTGAAGATGATGGAAGTCATGCTGGCAAAGAAGGTTCCCATGAGCAAGCTGGCTGAGCCGCTGAAGATCTACCCGCAGGTTCTGGAAAATGTCCGTGTGACCGACAAGAAGGCTGCGCAGAACGACCCGGCGGTGCAGGAGGCAGTCAAGGTAGTGGCCGAGGCTTTGGGCGATACCGGTCGTATTCTGGTGCGTGAGTCCGGCACTGAGCCCCTTGTCCGCGTGATGGTGGAAGCCCCTGACCACGACACCTGCCAGAAATATGTGTCTCAGGTCGTGGAGACCATCAAGAGCAGAGGCTACGGAGTTTGAGTGCAAACCTGAAACGAGGATGCGGAATCCTGCTGACTGCATCTGTGGTTCTTCTTTCCATCTTGGCACTGTTGCCAGATGCTGATGTAAACCATGATGCAGGATACATTTCCTCAGAGTTGAGTATCCGAGGAACCGCAGATGGAAACGTGACCAGCACAAGCTATGTAAATCCTGATGGGGTAATCACAGATGCCATTGATATGGGCTATGCGACCGTGTGTAGAATGCGTGATGATAACGGTCGAGTTGTGGAGGAATGTTATCTTGATGCAAGCGGAAACCCTGTGACAAGGAATGGTCATTACTGTGGGATATCGTATGAATACAACGAAACGAGTACAGTGATAACATATCTTGACGCAGAGGAAAATCCAATTAATCGCAGTGACGGATATGCTACTATTGTCAGAACGCTGGTTGATGGCAAGCCTTCGGATGATTTCTACTACAATCCGGACGGACAGCAAGTGCCATGCTCAGGTGGATACTATGGGCTTCATCGTGAGTATAGTATTGCTGGTCGGAACATCAGCTTAACCTTTCTTGATAAAAAAGGTTGTGTGATGTGTAGTTCATCTGGCTGTGCAGGTGTGACTTATCAGTGTGATAGGAATGGAACTGTTGTCGGTGAGCAGTATTTTGACACAGAAGGGAATCCTGTAAGGTCTTTGCTTGGTCAGTATGGCGAGTTATACCAACGCAACGAGCAAGGATACATCGGTCAGATCACCTATCTTGGTGCAGATGGCAAACCCACCCCTACCAATGCAGGCTATACTATCCTCAAACGTACCTATCATAGAGATGGCACAGCAGATACGGATATGTATTTTGATGCGAATGGCAACCCAAAGGCTTTGTCTAAAGGGCAGTACGGCATCAAGCGCAGTGGTGATGTGAACCTTCTGCTTGACAAAAACGGCAACATTATGATGTGTGTGGACAACCTTCTGAATGGCTTCCCATGCATGGTGGTTGTCTTCGGGTGTGTAATTTGCATTCTGATGCTCGGTCTTCCGAAAAATATGAGCACCCTTTTGACGATTTCCTATGTGGTTTTCACTCTTTATGAAACACTGATGTTTCGTGAGTCAGGGGATGCAAGAATGAATTTTGTCCTCTTTTCCTATGCAGGGAAGTTCTTGAAAGAGCAATCTGTGAGAGTAGGGGTCATCAATAACATCTGGCTGTTCATTCCACTTGGAACGGGGCTGTATAGATGGTTTCAGAAGAAGTGGGTGTTGCTGATTCCCTTTGTGATGTCTGTGGCAATCGAAACAACCCAGTATATTACGGGACTTGGCATCGCGGAGTTCGATGATGTGTTCGGTAATACGATGGGTGGATGGATTGGAATCCTAACAGCGTATGCAGTTGTTTCCCAAATATCATAAAGGTAAGGTGGAACTAAAACACAACGATATATTCATGCGGATTCCAGCGCGAGGAGCTTGAAATTGGTCGATTATTGGGTTATCTTTATAAAAAGGAGACTCTTGTGCAGTGTAGTATCCAGTAATTGTAAGGTGTGGAGGTGTTTATTATGATGGAAGCAGCTGGAAATCTTAAAGCGGGCGATTATATTAAAGTACCGGGAGACCCATATAATTGGCATGAAGTTTATGGGGTGGATGAGGACTATACTTCATCGAGTGGCAGAAAGGTTTACCTTCGAATTGAAGGATACAAAGGCATTTTGGTTGATAAATCGGATTGTTTTGAGAAGAAGTAATGGCGCACAGGATTTGTTTATAGTACTGTAATACTGAATGCGAAAGCAAAGCTGTTTCTGATTCACTAACTGGGCTGTGGGGGCTTGTACCTCACAGTCTTGCCGCTTGAAACTTTGCACACCTCTACGCGGTGAGCGGCAGGCAACACAGCATGGGTGCTGTGGCTAAGATGCAAATAGAGTCAAAAAGGACAATGGTAGGAAATGAAACAGGAATTACTAAATCTTATAGATGAGAAAGATAAGATTCTTGCTTTAGCTCATGAGGAAAATAGCTTCATGAACATTTCATTCGTGGTGTATGACGTACCGGAGTTTATTTCGTTGAAAGAAAAAGTTCGAGCAGCCCTTTTCAACATTCCAAATAAAAATGATACTATAACACAGACGATTGAAGTAATTGATAATGAATTTAAAGGATGGCATGACAAAACCAGCTTTAATCTTCTGTGCGGCAAATTAATGGCAATAAAAGCGTCAATAGATAGCTACTATGAAGGAGATATCAAAGATATGCCGGGGAGAACAAATACAAAAGTCTTTATTGTGCATGGGCATGATGTTGATCGGCGGAATGAAGTTGAACTTTTCATGAGACGAATTGGGCTCACTCCAGTTATTCTTTGCAATCAACCGAACGCTGGACTTACTATAATCGAGAAAATTGAAGAAAATACGGATGTTGACTTTTCGCTTGTGTTGTACACAGGGTGCGATGAGGGAAAACTTAAAACCGATGCAGACTTAAAGCCAAGGGCAAGGCAGAATGTCGTTTTTGAGCATGGTTATTTGATTAATAAGCTTGGTCGGAACCGAGTGGTAGCACTTGTAGATGATGGAGTGGAAACACCGGGTGATTTATCTGGTGTTATATACATCCACTTTAGTGATGCGAATTGGAAAAATCAGGTCATGAAAGAACTTCATGATTGTGGAATATCATTTGACCCGTACAATGCGTGATAGACTGAGAAGGTCTTCATAAACAGAGCGTTTATACTAGGGTGTATCTGAAAACTCAAAAACGCCCAAAAAAGTGTTAAAAAGACAAGAAAAAGACATAAAAGGATTCTATCATAGACAGTACAAGGAAGTGATAGCATGACGATTCATCGTTATGAGGTAACAGATGCAGAATGGGCCATCATAGAACCCATGCTGCCCAAACATCATATGGGACGCCCCCAAAAGGACCTTCGCGCTCACTTTAACGGTATTCTAT
>OERR01000101.1_pt1 | contig 22352 bp, 18 predicted proteins | sample 1540051 | NCBI WGS metagenome assembly OERR01 (sample SAMEA3891884, study PRJEB23780) | metagenome | biome: terrestrial biome; feature: animal house; material: Caecal content | place: Italy | collected 2015-05-05 | reverse complement strand
ACCGGAATATTCACTTCAAAACCCCCACCGACAGCTATGCTGCCATGTTCAACCAGATGATTGCCGATGGCGTCATCTCCACCCGTGGCCTGAAAGCCGATGCGGTGAAATACGGGGAACTGATTTTTGATGTGAACTCCGCTTACTTTCACAACCACGGCGGTTACGAGTATGCCAAGCAATTCTACACCGACGCATACAAAGCTGCCGTAGAGATCGTGGGCGGTGAGCAGTATATCCTCTCTGCCGTCATGCACGCCGATGAACGCAACCGGGCTATGTCGGAAGCTCTGGGGCAGGATGTATACCACTACCACCTTCATGTGGTCTATGTCCCGGTGGTGGAAAAACAGATTCTCTGGTCGAAGCGGTGCAAGGATAAATCTCTTGTGGGTACAGTCAAGGAAACGATCATGCAGGTCAGCCGCAGCAAAAAGTGGGAGTCAAAAGTTGCTCTGGATGAACAGGGCAATCCGCTTCTGACCGCCAAGGGCAAGAAAGTCCTGCGAACATCGTACAGTGTCCTGCAAGACGATTTCTTCAACTATATGAAAGCTGCCGGATATACCGATGTGGAGCGTGGAGAGCGTGGCAGCACTGAAGAACATCTGACTGTGACCCAGTTCAAGGTGGCACAGGAGCAGCAGCGGCTGGAAGATGTGACCGCCCAAATCGCTCAGACAGAACAGGCGCTGGGCACCGCACAGGCTGCCGTTGAGAAAAAGCAGAAGGAGCTGCAATCCCTGCAAAAGCAGACCAAAGAACAGCGCACTGCCGCCCTGACCGTACAGGAAATCCGCTCCATGGGGAAAAAGACGATCACCGGCAATATCACTCTGACCCCATCCGAGTGCAGTACGCTCAAGGATTATGCGGTCAATGGGATTCTTGCCAAGGCGGAAAACAGCCGTTTGGAAGATAGTCTGCAACAAGCGCAAAAGAGTGCCGCTGTCTGGAAACAGCGGTATGAAAAGATTTATGACAAGTACCAAGAACTGAAAAAGGAAGTCCAGCCATATCTGGACGCTGTCAAGCTCGCACCCGAAAAGGTGCGGGCTTTTCTTGACGCCATTTTAACCCGGACCCGGCAAACAAGGCAGCACGATCAACCTTCCCACCGCAAGTCGCACGAAATGGAACTTTAATTGATGGAGGAAACTGCATGAGAAAACACAAAGATTTTATGAGCGAACCCGACTATGGTTATATCGACATTGAATCCTGCTTTGAACCGATTTTTGAACCGCCCTTGGAAACCCTGGAAGAATGGCACAGCTGGGAGGATGAACCCGAACCGACACTGGAAAACACCTCGGTCTATGTCACAGAGCCGGATGGCATTCAATATTTTTACTGCGGCAATACCCGGATTCGGGTATCCGAGCATTTCTCCCAGTCGGGAAAGCCCATGGACACGCTGATTGAAAATGTGGTCCAGTATGCCGCCCGCAACGCTGGATAAACCCACAACAAAATGTCGTTGAACCACACCCACGCTTACGGTATAATAAAAGCAGAAGTATTGTAAGCGTGGGTTGTTTCGATTAGAAGGAGGATTTTTACCGTGAAACAACCTTACAATACCGCACTCTATATGCGTCTCAGCCGTGACGACGAAAACTATGGCGACAGCGTGAGTATCGAGACCCAGCGCACTATTTTGCAGCAGTACGCAAAGGAACATGGTCTTTCGGTGTATGGCGAATATGTCGATGACGGATGGAGCGGAACAAATTTTGAGCGTCCCAGCTTTCAGCGGATGATGGATGATGTGGAGGCCGGAAAGGTCAACTGCATCATTACCAAAGACCTCAGTCGCTTTGGCCGTGAACACGTGATGATGGACTACTATCTGGAATTTGTGTTCCCGGAAAAGCAGATTCGATACATTGCTGTGGCTGAAAATGAGGACACCGAAAAAGGACTTTCGGATTTTGTGCCGTTCAAGAACCTTTTTAACGAATGGTTCGCAAAGGATACCAGCCGCAAGGTGAAAACGGCGCTCCGTGCTAAATTTGCCGCAGGAGAACGCATTTTTGCCTATGCGCCGTTGGGATACATCCGCCACCCCGAAATCAAAAACACTTTGGCCATAGACGAAGAAACCCGCTGGATCATCGAGAAAATCTTTGACCTTGCACTTCATGGAGCAGGTGCGGCAAAGATCACCAAGGCCCTGATTGCAGAAAAAGTCCCGACTGCGGGCTGGCTCAATTATCAGCGGTATGGAACCTTTGCCAATATCTACGCCCATGCACCGGAAGAAAAATCCTATGCTTGGACGATTGCTCAGGTCAAAAGTATTCTGCAAGATGAAACCTACATTGGCAACAGCGTACACAATAAGCAGACCAATATCTCTTATAAGAACAAGAAAAAGGTACGTAAGGCCAAAGAGGAATGGTTTCGGGTGGAGAACACCCATGAGGCCATCATCAGCCGGGATGTTTTTGAGCAGGTGCAAAAGCAGATTGCCAGCCGTAGGCGTCAGCAGAAGGATGCTACAACGCAGATTTTTGCTGGTCTTGTAAAATGTGCAGATTGCGGCTGGTCCATGAGTTTTGGTACCAACAAAAACAATAAAAAGCCTTTTCACTATTTTAACTGTACTTCATATCGGCAGATGGGTAAAATTGAAGGCGCTTGTACAGCACACTATATTCGCTATGATGTTCTGTACACTTATGTATTGTCCAGAATCCAGTGTTGGTCCCATCAGGCGCAGCTGAGCGAAGAAAAACTCTTGCAGCAGATTTTGAAAAACGGTGACCGGGAACGCATGACCGCCGCCAAGCGTCAGGAATCCGAACTGAAACGGGCAGAAAAGCGCAAGGCAGAAGTGGATGGAAAATTCGTCCGAATGTATGAGGACTGGTCTGCTGGACACATCACCGAGTATAACTTCAATCTGCTGACTAAAAAGTACCAGGCAGAACAGCTGGAGCTGGAGGAAAAGATCAGCCGCTTGCAAGCGGAGCTGTCCGCAGAGCAGCAAACTGCCGTGGATGCCGAAAAGTGGGTCGCTCTCATCAAGCAGTACGCCAATCCCACGGAACTGACCGCTGAACTTCTCAATACCTTGATTGAGAAGATTGTGATTCATGAGGCCACTAAAGGCGAGGACGGTATGCGAGAGCAAGAGATTGAGATTTACTACCGCTTTATCGGCAAAATTGATTAACCTGTATCCATATCCTTAACTTTGGGAAACCGGCGCGTCTGTGCCGGAGCTTTCCGCGCTGGTGGAGCTCGCGTCGCTGTTTGGTACGTCGGTGGACGCTTTAATCGGCTATGAGGTGCCGGATAACGCGCTTCCCGCTCTGCTGCGCCGTCTGCGTGCCTGCCGCGACGCGCATCAATTTGACGAAGGGGACGAGATTGCCGGCCGCCTTCTGCGCTGTTACCCGAATTCCTTTGAAGCGGTGTATCATGCGGCAGGCTTCTATTATTGTCAGGGGCTGACGCAGGCGGAAAAACAGGAGATGCGTCGGGCCATTGCGCTGTATGAACGGTCGCTGGCGCTGCTCTCCCAGAACACGGATCCGGAGATCGGGGAAATTTCGATCCGGGAGTCCATCGTCAACGCGCGGATTTCACTCGGGGAAGTGAACGAAGGTGTGCGCGAGCTCAAGCGCCACAACGACAACGGGATCTATGATTCTCTCATCGGCACAACGCTGGCGTATACCGATCAAAAGGACGAAGCGCGGCGCTATCTGTTCCGCTCTTATCTGCGGCTGGCTGCGGATTTGGTTCATCTTGCGTTTGGTTATGTCAATACCGCAGAGACTCCGGATGCGCAGAAGCAGGCGCTGGAGCTTTTGGAGCGAGTGATCTATTTCCTGGACGGGATGACCGAGCCGGGCCGGGTGTCGTTTGTGACAAAAGTGGAAGCATCGCTTCTGACGGTGTGCGCTCATCTGTGCGTCGGGTTGGGGCAAAACGCACAGGCGGAAACGTATCTGCGCCGGGCCTGGGAAACGGCAGAGCGGTTCGACGCGGCTCCGGATTACGGCGTAACGGCAATTTACTTCTGCTGCGGCGATCCGCTTCCCGCCGCCTTCGATGATATCGGGGAAACGGCTGTGCGGGGAGTCGAACGATTCATCAAGGAGAACGAAGAAACAGCGCCGGTGCTTTGGCCGCTGTGGGAGGGATGGAGTCATGAAAAAGCGTAACGGCCTACAAAGGGAATTTTTTCGAAAAAACCGCCTGATGTTTTGCGTGGTGATCGGCGTATCCGCGCTGGTAGCGGGGCTCAACCTGGTTCTCTCCGTGCTGCTCCAGCAGGCGATTGATCTCGCTTCCGGTGTTTCCACCACCTGGACGCTGCCGCAGCTGATTGTGATTTCCATCCTGGTGCTGGTGGGCGTTCTTGCGGCGGGGATTGGTACTTGCCTGGCAAAGCCGCGTTTCCTGCGCCGTGCGATGCAGCAGTACAAAGAAGCGGCCTTCCGCGAGCTGGCGAAGAAGGGGACGGCAGCTTTTTCCAAAGAGAATACCTCGCTGTATCTTTCCGCTCTCTCGAACGACGCGAACAGCATCGAAACAAACTATCTGGAAAAGATGTTTGACTGTGTGGTACAGCTTTTGCTGTTTGCTGGAGCAATCGCCCTGATGCTCTGGTACAACCCATTCCTGACGCTGGTGGCGGCGCTGTTCTCCGCACTGCCGGTGATTGCCGCTGTTCTGACGGGCGGGAAGCTGGCTCCGGCGGAACAGAAGGTCTCGCAGAAAAACGAGAGCTTTGTCGCCGCTCTGCGGGACTGCCTTTCGGGCTTCCCGGTGATCAAGAGCATGAAAGCGGAGCAGCAGGCGTTCCGTCTGTTCTCGGAAAGCTGCCGGTCGGCGGAACAGGCCAAAGCCCGCCGCCGCGGATTGAACACCGTCATTTCCACCATTTCCTCCATATCCGGCGCGGCGGCACAGCTGGGCGTGATCCTCACCAGCGCGGCTATGGCAGCGGCCGGGTTTATCACCCCCGGCGTGGTGATGATTTTTGTGCAGCTGATGGGATTTATTTTGGAACCGATCTCTGTTCTGCCGGAATTTCTCGCAAACCGCAAGGCGGCCCTCGCGCTGGTGAAAAAGCTGGAGGACGCGCTGGCGATCCGCACGCCGGACGGCGGCACGGAGATTCCTCCCGTCCTGCGCGACGCGGTGGAGCTGCGGGACGTTTCGTTCTCCTATGTGGAGGGCGAACCGGTGCTCAACCACCTCTCCGTGCGGTTGGAAGCGGGAAAAAGCTATGCGATTGTCGGCACGTCCGGCAGCGGAAAATCGACGCTTCTCAGCCTGCTGATGGCTTCCTCTCCCACATACACAGGGGAAATCCTTGTCGATGGGGTGGAACTGCGGGAGATCCGCCTGTCGTCCCTCTACGATTTGATGTCTCTCATCCGGCAGGACGTATTTCTGTTCCAGCGCAGTCTGCGTGACAATCTGACGATGTTCCGAGATTTCCCGGAAGAGGTGGTCCAAAAGGCGGCTTCCCTGGCGGGACTGGGGGATCTGGTGGCGGAGCGCGGGCTGGATTTCCCGTGCGGGGAAAACGGGAACGCGCTTTCCGGCGGCGAACGCCAGCGGGTGTCCATTGCCCGGAGCCTTCTGCGGAAAACGCCCGTTCTTCTCGCGGATGAAGCCACCGCCGCGCTGGATCGGGAGACGGCGTTCCGCGTCACATCCTCCCTGCTCGATCTCGACGGCTTGACGCGCGTGGTGGTGACGCATTCGCTCGACGAGCCGCTTCTGCGCCGCTTCGACGAGATTCTCGTCCTGCGCGGCGGCGTGATCGAGGAGCGCGGCGCCTTCGATTCCCTCATGGCCCGCAAAGCCTGCTTCTACTCCCTCATGCAAGCCAGACTGAGTATGGACGCAAGTCGCGCAAGCGGCGGGCAGGCCCGCCGCCCGGCACGGTAAAAGAAAGCGACCCCTTTGCGATCTTACGTCGCAAAGGGGTCTTGTTGTGTGTCCCGCGTTGTTTTCACGGAGTGTTCGGGAAGGTTGGCTGCTGTTTTCAGCGGAGTGCGGTCTTGACAAGGATTTGGGAAAGCGATACACTCGGCATGGTTCCCTCACCCATGCCTCCGGTTGATCAGCATCTGTAACCGCACGAGGATGGCGGGGGCGAGGGAAAAAGCAGCCACCGCGCCCCAGGCGGCGGGGGTGAGTAAAGCTGCGTCGAACAGGGCCGCCAGCGGCGGCACGAGCAGGACGGAGCATTGCAGGAAGACGCAGAACAGCGCGGCGGGCAGCAGGCGGCTGCCCCGGCGGGCCGGGGAAAAGAGCGGGCCGCCGCGCATGTTGAACGTGTGGGCGATCTGCGCAAGTGAGAGCACGGCAAAAGCCATCGTGCGCCCGATCACCGGGTTCATCGGGTCGGGGTCGAAGAACACGCGCCCCACGGAGTACGCCGCCAGCGTGAACGCACCGATCAAGCACCCTTCAATCGCGATGCGCCAGCCCATGCCGCCGGAAAACAGGCTTTCGCCGCGCTTGGCGGGCGGGCGCTGCATCACGCCCGGCTCGATCGGTTCCACGCCGAGAGCGAGCGCGGGCACGGAATCCGTCACGAGGTTGACCCACAGAAGCTGGATGGCCAGCAGCGGCGAGGGCAGGCCGATCAGGAATCCCACGAACACTGTGAGGATCTCCCCGATGTTGCACGAAAGCAGGAAATGCACCGTGCGCCGGATGTTTGCGTACACGCCGCGCCCCTCGCGCACCGCCGCCACGATCGTCGTGAAATTGTCGTCCGCCAGCACCATGTCCGCCGCGCCCTTCGCGACCTCCGTGCCGCTCTTTCCCATCGCGCAGCCGATATCCGCCGCGCGCAGGGCGGGAGCGTCATTGATGCCGTCGCCTGTCATGGCCGCGACTTCGCCGTTTGCCTGAAAAGCGCGCACGATTCGCACCTTATGTTCCGGCGAGACGCGGGCGAACACGTCGCAGGTGCGCACGGCGCGTTTCAGATCCGCGTCGGAGAGTGCGTCCAGTTCCTGTCCGGTAATTGCCTTGCCGTCGCGGCGCAGGATGCCCAGCTCACGGGCAATCGCGGAGGCCGTGGCGGCGTGGTCGCCCGTGATCATCACCGGGCGGATTCCGGCGGCGCGGCACTGAGCCACGGCCTCCTTCACCCCGGCGCGCGGCGGGTCGGATAGGCCCGCGAGCCCCACAAAGGTCAGGTTTTGCTCCATCTCGCGCTCCGTGGGGAGCGCGTCCGTGTCGCGGAAGGCCACGCCGATCACCCGCAGGCCGGAGGACGCCATGGATTCGTTTTTCGCGAGGAACCCGGAACAGCTTCCCACGCAGTAGCGGGCCAGCACATCCGGCGCGCCCTTGCAGATGATCCGGTAGCCGCCGCCCGGACGGCGGTGCACCGTTGTCATGCGCTTGCGGGAGGACGAGAAGGGAATCTCATGCACGCGCGGCCAGCGGCGTTCCAGCTCGCTTTTTTCCTCCGGGCAGGCGGCGGCAAGGGCTGTCTCCGTCGGCTCGCCCCGGTAGCTGCCCGCGCCGCCCGTGCAGTTGCTGCACAGGCAGGCCAGCGAGAGGATCCGTTTCCCCTCCTGCGAATGCGCCGCCACCTCGCCGGACGCGCCCGCCACGGTGCGCACCGTCATGCGGTTTTCCGTGAGTGTGCCGGTTTTGTCGGAGCAGATGACGCTGGCGCTGCCGAGCGTTTCCACCGCGGGCATCCGCCGCACAATGCTCTTTTTCGCCGCCATGCGCCGCACGCCCACGGCCAGCACGATCGTCACCACGGCGGGCAGCCCCTCCGGGATAGCCGCGACGGCCAGGCTGATCGACAGAAGGAACATGTCGAGCGGCGGCGTGTGCTCCAAAAGGCCAATGAGGAAAATCAGCGCGCAGATGGCGAGCGCCCCGGCTCCCAGCCAGCGGCCCGTCTGCGCCAGACGCTTTTGCAGCGGCGTTTTCGGCGGCTCCTGCGACGCAATCATTCCGGCAATGCGCCCGACCTCCGTGCGCATGCCCGTGGCCGTCACCACGCCCAGCCCGTTCCCCGCCGTAATTTCCGAGGGAGAAAATACCATGTTTTTCCGATCGCCGAGCGGCGTTTTCTCCGGCAGCACCACGCCCGCGTCCTTTGCGGCGGGCAGACTTTCGCCCGTCAGCGCGCTTTCGCCCGCGCTCAATCCGTTTGACTCAATCAGCCGCAGATCCGCCGGAGCGATATCCCCCGCGCGCAGCCGCACGAGATCCCCCGGCACCAGCTGCGCCGCGTCCACGGTTTCCTCCCGTCCGCCCCGGATGACGCGCGCCCTCGGGCTGCTCAGCTTTTTCAAAGCTTCCATGGCGTGCTCCGCGCGGCTCTCCTGAATCATCCCCGTCACCGCGTTGAGCACGACGATCGCGAGGATGATGATGGAATCCACATAGTCGCCCGTCCCCTCGATCCGCGAAGCGAGGAACGACACCGCCGCCGCCGCGAGAAGCACGAGCACCATAAAATCCGAAAGCTGGGCAAAAAATCGCGCGAGAAGCCCCTTGCGGCGCGGCCCTGCCAGCTCGTTTGTCCCTGTTTCCTTCAGACGGCGCGCGGCCTCCGCGTGCGAAAGCCCTTTTTTTCCGTCCGAACCCAGACCGCGCAGGCACTCGGCCGCCGTCTTGTTTTGCCATTCCACCGTGCGTCCACCTCCCATATTGCGCGGCGCGCTTGCTGCCGCTGGTATCAAATATATTCCGCCGGGTCGCGCGGTAGTCGTTCTTTCTCTGATTATCGCAAAATTTCATGGCCGCGCCGTGCTTCGGCAGGCCTTTTGAAAGGATGTTTTTCATGTCACTTCCCCAGGATCCGATGATTCTTCTGAGTTATGTCAACACCAAGCTGCGCGACGAATACCCCTCTCTCCATGAGCTGTGCCAGTCTCTGTGCGAGGACGAGGACGATCTGCGCCGCCGTCTCGCCGAGGTGGATTACGAGTATGACGAAACGCTCAACCGTTTTGTCTGACTTGTGTTTTTGGTGCGCCCGGTGTAAAATGAGGGTACCCGAAGGGGAATCCTGTTGAAACCGGGAGGAATTTGTCTCATGCGAAAACTGGCTGTCATCCTGCTGATGACGCTTTTGCTTCTGTTTGCCGGATGCTCCGCCGTTCCGGCCTTTGCGCCGGGAGAGGAAACGTCTCCGGCTTCCTCCGCCGTTTCCGGCGCTCCCGAAGATCCGGAGAGCGCCCCTGCCCCGCCCGTGGAGGAGGATACCACGGTGCGCGTCACGATCCCGGAGGGCTTCACCGTACTGCAAATCTGTCAGCGGCTTGAAGAAAGCGGCGTGTGTTCCGGACAGGAATTTTTTGAGGTGTCGCAGTCGTATGAGCCGTCGTCGTTCACCGTGCCGGAGGACGAAAACCGTCCGTATAAAATGGAGGGTTATCTGTTCCCGGCAACGTATGAATTTGAAAAAAACAGCGATCCCACGGATGTGCTCATTGAGATGCTCAACGCGTATCGCTACCGCGCCGGGGATCTGACGGACGAGCAGCTGATCATTGCGTCGATCATCGAACGGGAGTCCCGGAGCGCGGAGAATGCCGCCCTGGTGTCCTCCGTCATCTATAACCGGCTGGACGCCGGGATGATGCTCCAGATGGATTCTACGCGCGAATACATCAACGACGCGGTGACGGATTCCCCGTATCTTACGGGGGACACCTCCCGTTTCGCGGAGCTGTACAACACCTACAAATGCCCCGCCCTGCCCGCCGGGCCGATCTGCTGTCCCGGAGAGCGCGCCATGGAGGCCGCCCGAAACCCCGCCGAATCGGAGTATTACTACTTTTTCTTCGGGAACGATAACGAAAATCACTACAGCACGACCTATGAGGAGCATGTGGCCGCGATCGAGGAATACGGCGTGCAGTACGGCTGACGGAAACCGGCGTTTGCCGTGCTCCCGCGCGGATTCCGCTTGCTCTCAGCCCCCGTTGTGTGTTATAGTAAAAAGTAAGTGTGACCGGCGGTTCGCCCGGGGGAAGGAGAAAAACAGCATTGAGCTTTTCCAAGGATAAAATCAGGAATTTCTGCATCATCGCCCATATCGACCACGGCAAGAGTACGCTCGCCGACCGGATTCTGGAGCAGACGAAGGCCGTGGCTCTGCGCGACATGGAGGACCAGCTTCTCGACAACATGGATCTGGAACGCGAGCGCGGCATCACCATCAAGGCGCACGCCGTGACGCTGGTGTACCATGCGCAGGATGGCGAGGATTATATGTTCAACCTGATCGACACGCCCGGCCACGTCGACTTCAACTATGAGGTGTCGCGCAGTCTGGCGGCGTGCGAGGGCGCGGTTCTGGTTGTGGATTCGTCGCAGGGCATCGAGGCGCAGACGCTGGCGAACACCTATCTGGCCGTGGACGCGGGGCTGGAAATCGTGCCTGTGATCAACAAGATCGATCTGCCCAGCGCCGACCCGGATCGCGTGCGCAAGGAGATTGAGGACGTGATCGGCATTCCGGCGGAGGACGCGCCCGCGATCTCCGCGAAGCAGGGGATCAACATCGGCGCCGTGATGGAGCAGGTGGTCAAGCTGGTGCCGCCCCCGCAGGCCAACGACGAAGCCCCTCTGCGCGCGCTGATCTTCGACTCCTATTACGATCCGTATCGCGGCGTAATCGCTCATGTGCGGCTGAAGGAGGGCACCGTGCATCCCGGCGACACCATCCGCATGATGAGCGTGGGGAGCGAGTTCACCGTGGTGGAGTGCGGCTACATGCGCGCCACGACGTTTGAGCCCGCGAGCGAGCTTTCCTCCGGCGAGGTGGGCTATATCACTGCGTCGATCAAGGCGGTGAAGGACGCGCGCGTTGGCGACACCATCACCCGTGCCGATAACCCGGCTTCCGAGCCGCTGCCCGGCTACCGCGCCGTGCAGCCCATGGTGTACTGCGGCATTTATCCGGCGGACGGAGCGAAATACCCGGATCTGCGCGACGCGCTCGAAAAGCTTCAGCTCAACGACGCGGCCCTCTCCTTTGAGCCGGAAACGTCCGTGGCGCTCGGCTTTGGCTTCCGCTGCGGCTTCCTCGGCCTTCTGCACATGGAGATCATCCAGGAGCGTCTGGAACGCGAATACAATCTCGACCTGATCACCACGGCCCCTAGCGTCGTGTACCGCATCACGAAAACAAGCGGCGAGGTCGTGTTTATTGATAACCCGACAAACTACCCCGACCCGTCCCTCATCGCGGAAGCGGAGGAACCGATGGTCAACGCGCACATCTATTCCCCGACGGATTATGTGGGGAACATCATGGATCTGTGTCAGGACCGGCGCGGCACCTTCCGCGACATGACCTACATCGACGCGGACCGTGTGGATATCCATTATGAACTGCCGCTCAACGAGATTGTCTACGACTTCTTTGACGCGCTCAAATCCCGCACGCGCGGTTACGCCAGCTTTGACTATGAGCTGAACGGCTACCAGAAGAGCAAGCTGGTCAAGCTGGATATCATGCTCAACGGCGAGATTGTGGACGCGCTCTCGTTCATCATCCACGAGGATAAGGCGTATCCCCGCGCGCGGAAGATGGCCGAAAAGCTCAAGGAGAAGATCCCGCGCCAGCTGTTCGAGGTGCCGATTCAGGCGTGCATCGGCGGCCGTATCATTGCCCGCGAGACGGTGAAGGCCATGCGCAAGGACGTGCTCGCGAAGTGCTACGGCGGCGATATCACGCGAAAGAAGAAGCTGCTGGAAAAGCAGAAGGAAGGCAAGAAGCGCATGCGCCAGCTCGGTACGGTTGAGGTGCCGCAGGAGGCGTTCATGTCCGTCCTCAAGCTGGATGAATAAAACTTGAAGTTTTCGCCCGCCTTTTACAAAAGGCGGCGGGGTTTGGGGGCGCGGTGCGCCAGTGGCGCACGAATTAGCGCCGACCGAGCCGGCAGGCGAGACCCGGAGCCCCATCAAATCTGCGCGAAGCCAAAGAAAGCCAGGAAAAAGAGCGCAGCGATTTTTTCCGGACGGCTGCCCACAAAAAAATCGTCCCCTCTGCGGTTCATACACCGCAGAGGGGCCGATTTCTATTTTCAAGCGTATTATTTTTGAGCAAAATCCCGGATATCCTTGGCAAGGATGTGAATCAGAGAAAGCTGATCCAGCGTGCATTGCGACAGAACAGTCTGAATTTGCGAGAGAATACCATCCCGATCGCCTTCTTCGGCCTGCGTGGAAACAGGGATCAGATCATCCAGCGGGATCTTGTAAATCGCACAGAGTTCCACCATCCGTTCCAGACTCAGCCGTTTCCGGCCGCGTTCCGCTTCGCCATAGTATTGCGGGTCAATATTCAGCAGATCCGCGACGGTCTTTTGTGTGTACTCATGCTTTTCGCGGTATTTGCGCATGTTCTCTCCGATCGTCGCCGTCAGGTCGTTCAGCAATGTAATCACCTTCATTTCTGAGTCTAAAATATCAGATTTGTTTAAAAATGAAAAGATAAGCATAGTATATATATTGTTTATAAAACTATGATATGATTACCATTGCTATTTAATATTAAATTTGATAAAATGATATGTGAATTGACCGGATGAAATGAGGCGTGAGAGATGAAATGCCAAGTCGATCGAGAGAGAAGAATGATCCTTCCGAAAGAAGTCTGTAAAATACTGGACATTCGGCAAGGGGATTATTTGACAGTGAAATTGAAAGGAGCAGCAATTCTTTTAGAAAAAGAAGAAACCCGTTGTGTTTTTTGCGGAAATGAAAAAGACCTGCAAAAAAAGTACGGACAGATCGTTTGTTCCTCTTGTCTGGAAAAGCTGATAAAAGCGGGATTTGAAAGTGATAAAAAATAAAATGCACAGCGTATCTAAAATTGATACACTGTGCATTTTTTAAAATTAGACCGATTCTCCGGCAAGGGCCTTGCTGTACACACAGCCGCAGTAGTTCTGCCGGTAAAGGCTGTATTCCTCCGAAAGAACGATCGAGCGCTTGAAGCCCTCCTTCTTCTTGAAATCGGAAGGAAGCCAGCGCACGCCGGTTTCGGCGGCAAGGCGCAGCCCGATTTCATTGAGCTTCTGCGCGTTTTTCAACGGGCTGATGGAAAGGGTGGTGCAGAACCAGTCGAAGCCACGCTCCTTTGCGATTTGAGCGGCTTCGCGCAGGCGCAGCTCGTAGCAGCGGAAGCACCGTTCGCCGCCCTCCGGGACGCGTTCCAGGCCGCGTGCAATCGCCGTAAACTCGGACGGCTCATAGCGTCCGGCCTCGACTGTTACCGGGTTTTTCAGCGGCATCTCGCTCACCAGACGGCGCACCTCCTCCAGCCGGTGGTCATACTCCGGCGCGGGGGAAATATTCGGATTGTAGAACAGGAGCGTGATGGAAAAATACCGCGAAAGGTATTCCAGCACATAACTGCTGCACGGCGCACAGCACGCATGGAGCAGGAGCGTGGGCGGCGCGCCGTTTTCCGGCAGCGCCGCAAGGATGCGATCCAGCTCCCGCTGATAATTCACCCTGTTTTCCGGCATGTTACGCTTCTTCCTTCTGCGCGGAGGGCAGGATGGCGATTCCCAGCTCCTCGAGCTGCTTCGGGTCGACATGGCCCGGCGCGGCGCTCATCAGCTCGGCGGAGGACGCCACCTTCGGGAAGGCCAGCACGTCGCGGATGTTGTCCGTGCCGAGCAGCACCATCATGATGCGCTCAAGACCCCACGCCATGCCGCCGTGCGGCGGAGCGCCGAAGCGGAACGCGTTGAGCAGGAAGCCGAAACGGGCCTGGGCCTGTTCCGGGGTGAAGCCGAGGGCTTCAAACATTTTCGCCTGCACGTCCGGGTCGTTGATACGGATCGAGCCGCCGCCCAGCTCGTAGCCGTTGGCCACCATGTCGTAAGCCTTCGCGTACACATGGCCGGGATCGCTCGTCAGCTTGTCCACATCCTCGTCGCGCGGAGCGGTGAAGGGGTGGTGCATTGCCACATAGCGGTCTTCCTCCTTGCTGTATTCAAACTGCGGGAAGTCCGTGACCCACAGCAGGCAGGGCTTGGAGGTATCGATCAGGCCGAAGCGTTTGGCCAGCTCGCAGCGCAGAGCGCCAAGGGAAGCAAACACCACGGAGTTGTCGTCGCTCGCGACGAGGAACAGCACGTCGCCCGGCTGCGCGCCCATGGCGGTGCGGATGGCGGAGCACTCCTCCGGCGAGAGGAATTTCTCATAGGAGGACGTCTCCTTCTCCGCGAGACGTGTCCACGCGAGACCCTTCGCGCCGTATGCCTTGATCCACTCCTGAAGCTTGTCGATCTCCTTGCGGGACAGCTTCTCCGCTTCGCCCTTCAGGCAGATGCCGCGCACGGAGCCGCCCTCCGCCAAAGCGCCGGAGAACACCTTGAATTCCGTGTTTTTCAGAGCGTCGCTGAGATCCACCAGCTCCAGACCGAAGCGCATGTCCGGCTTGTCGCTGCCGAAACGACGCATGGCCTCGTCCCACGTCAGGCGGGGCAGCGGAAGCGGAATATCCACGCCGCACAGCTCTTTGTAAGCCTCCTGGATGAAGCCCTCGCCGATGGCCATCACGTCCTCCTGATCGACAAAGCTCATCTCAAAGTCGATCTGCGTGAACTCGGGCTGACGGTCGGCGCGCAGATCCTCGTCGCGGAAGCAGCGGGCCACCTGCATGTAGCGGTCGAAGCCGGAGAGCATGAGAAGCTGCTTGTACAGCTGCGGCGACTGCGGCAGGGCGAAAAAGCTGCCCTGGAACACGCGGGACGGCACGAGATAGTCGCGCGCGCCCTCGGGTGTGGAGGCGATGAGGTCCGGCGTCTCGATCTCGAGGAAGCCGTGGCGGTCAAAGTAATCGTGAGCCACCTTCACCAGCTTGTGGCGGGCGATGAGGTTGCGCTGCAAATTCGGGCGGCGCAGGTCGAGGTAGCGGTATTTCAGGCGGGTGTCCTCCTTCACGTTCGAGTCCTCCAGAATCTCAAACGGAGGGGTTTCGGACTTGGCCAGCACGCGCAGCTCCGTCACCTCGATCTCGATCTCGCCCGTGGGGATTTCGAGGTTCTTCGAGGTGCGCTCGCGCACCTTGCCGCGCGCCGCCAGAACAAACTCGCCGCGCGTGGTGAAGGCCTTCTCAAAAATGGAGCGGTCGGTGCTCTCGTCGAACGCAAGCTGCACGATTCCCGTGCGGTCGCGCAGGTCGATGAAAATAAGCTGTCCGAGATCGCGCTGCCGCTGTACCCAGCCGCACACGATAACCTCCTGTCCGATATGCTCCGGCCGCAGCGTGCCGCAATAGTGCGTGCGCTTCAGGCCTGTCATTGTTTCTGCCATGTTGAAACCTCTCTTTTCCTGTCTATTTTTGTCTTTCTCCCATGAGGGCGAAACGGGCGGAAAGCCCGGTACGCCTGGAAAAAACGCTTTTCAGAGTTTTCCACAATTTCATTGTGGAAAGTGTGGAAAACCGGTCAGAATGACAGATCCTCGTCCATCGTGGTGATGGTGAGGAAGTCGTCGAGGAAGTTTTCCCCGAGCGAAATTTTCTTCTTTTCACCGGTTTCCATATTCTTCATTTCCGCTTTTCCGGCGGCCAGCTCGTCGTCGCCGAGTACGATGCTGTATTTCGCGCCGATCTTGTCGGCATACTTCATCTGTGCTTTGAGTCCGCGATCGTTTACGTCGCAGGCGGCTTTCACGCCGCTCTTCCAGAGCGTGTCGCACAGACGGAACGCGGCCATCTTGGCAGGCTCGCCCAGGGACGCGATAAACAGTTCGCACGGATCTTCGCCGGGCAGTTCAATGTTCTGCTGGCGCAGCAGGAGAAGCAGACGCTCCATGCCGAGACCGAAGCCGAGCGCGGGCATGGGCTGGCCGCCCAGCTCCTCGATCAGCCCGTCATACCGGCCGCCGCCGCAGACGGTGATCGGTTTGCCGTCGAGCTCGCAGACAAACTCGAACACGGTGCGGGTGTAGTAGTCCAGGCCGCGCACGATGGACGGGTTCACGGTGTATTCCACACCGGCGGCGGTGAGGGCTTCCTTGACGCTCTCAAAGTGCGCCTTGCAGTCGTCGCAGAGGTAGTCGAGCATCCGGGGCGCGCCCGCCGCAACGCGGCCGCACTCGGGGCTCTTGCAGTCCAGAATGCGCATGGGATTGCGGTCCAGACGATCCAGGCAGGTGGAGCACAGCTCCTCGCGGTGCTCTCCGAAATACGCTTTGAGGGCTTCGGTGTATTTGGCGCGGCATTCCGGGCAGCCGATGGAATTGAGCTCCAGCGAGACGCCGGAAAGGCCGGTGCGGTCAAAAATGGAGCGGGCCATGAGGATCACTTCGGCGTCCGCGAGCGGTCCGGCTGAGCCGTACAGTTCCGCGCCGAACTGGTGGAATTCGCGCAGACGGCCCTTCTGCGCCTTTTCGTAGCGGTAGCAGGAGGTGAAATAGTAGAATTTCACCGGCAGACCGCCGTTGTATACGCCGTGCTCCAGCATGGCGCGCGCCGCGCCCGCGGTGCCCTCCGGGCGCAGGGTGATGGAGCGTCCTCCCTTGTCGAGGAAGGTGTACATTTCCTTCTGCACCACGTCGGTGGTATCTCCGACGCTGCGCTGGAACAGCTCGGTGTGCTCAAAGACGGGGGTGCGGATCTCCCCAAAGCCGTGCAGGGAAGCTTCCCCCCGCATGACCTCCTCGAGTACCTGCCACTGAGCAGCCTCCTCGGGGAGAATATCCTCGGTCCCGCGCGGAGCCTGAGTCAGAATTGCCATAATCATCGTCCTTTCCTATGGTAAACTGTTGGATTTATCGGAAAAAGAAAAAAGATCTCCCAGTCCCCGAGCGCCGGCCGTGCGGCCGCCTCAAAAGGGACGAGGGGAGATCCTCGCGGTGCCACCCTTTTTTCAAGCGCCGGGCAAACGGCGCTCCTTCCTTTTCCCCCTGTGTTCTGCGAGGGGGGCGCAGCGGCTCCCGGGTGTCCTTCTCCGAAGCAGGGGCGCGGCGCGCTTCTCTGTGCGGTGCTTCGGGTACTGCTCCCGTTCGTCGCCGGTTTTCTATACAGAACCCCGAAAAGCTGGCTTTGTCCGGCTCAGCTCTTCGGGTTCAGAATGTTTCTCCAGTCCAGATCGCCCCTCTCAAGGCCGTGGATCAGAACCTCGGCGGTCGCGATGTTGGTGGCGACAGGGATGTTGTGCATGTCGCACAGACGCAGAAGATTCATGTCGTTCGGCTCATGCGGCTTGGCCGTGAGCGGGTCGCGGAACAAAAGGAGCAGGTCCACCTCGTTGCACGCGATGCGCGCGGCAATCTGTTGATCGCCGCCCTGTGATCCGGCAAGAAAGCGCTGGATGCGCAGGCCGGTGGATTCGGCAACCATCTTTCCGGTTGTGCCGGTGGCGCAGAGGTTGTGGCGGCTGAGCACGCCGCAGTAAGCAATGCAGAATTGAACCATCAGTTCCTTTTTGGCGTCGTGGGCAATCAATGCGATATTCATCGTGGAACCCCTCCTTCTTGGTTGTTCGGATGAAAAGCTAAAATTTACGGAGAGAGACAAGCGGAACCTGTTCGCCTTCCAGACGGGCGGCGAGACGGCCAAAGGCGAGCGCGCCCTGGCTGCGTTCCGGGAAAGCGCAGGCTGCCGCCGTGGCGGCTGCGAGTTCCAAATCCTCGGGGATGACGGCGATCAGACGCACTCCCACCGCGTCAATCACGTCGTCCAGGCTGTGATAGACCGCCTGGCTGCGGAAGGCGGTTCCGGAAAAGCGGTTGATCACAAGGCGGTGCTGTGTCAGGCCAAGCCGTTCCAGCGCCATGCGGGTTTTGGCCCCGTTGCGCAGGCAGACGGGATCCGGTGTGGAGACGAGCAGCGCGCGCTGTGCGGCCGCGACAGCGCTCTCAAAGCCCGCGCCGAGCCCGGCCGGGCAGTCGATGAGGATATGGTCGTAATAACGGGAAAGAGCGCCCACAAGCTGTTTCATCACACCGGGACTCACGACGTCCTCCTCGCGCGAGGGCGCGGCCAGCAGGTACATTCCCTCCTGCCATGAGCACGGATAAATTGCCTGGTTGAGCTCGGCTCCTCCGGCAATCACGTCGGAAATATCATAGACGCGCTCTTCCGCAACGTCCAGCATGTGGTCAAGACAAGAAAGCCCGGCGTCCCCGTCGATCAACAGCACGCGCTTGCCGCGACGCGCCAGTGCGGAACCCAGGCCTGTAGCGAGAGTGGATTTCCCCACTCCGCCTTTTCCAGATGTTATCACAGTTACTGCGCCCATGCGATCCTCCTCAATAGTTCCATAGTATCACAATCTTTTGGGTTAGTCAAAAGATTTTTCGTGAATAATGCGTAAAGCAACTTTTTTATGTGGGTTATACAACAGAAGGAAAGCGCGTTTGGCTACTTTTTGCCCTACCCTTTTTAACCCTCCGAGGAGGCGCTGCTGGAGGATTCACTGGATGCGCTGCTGCTCGCGGCCTGCTGCTGGGCGTACTCGCTCCGCTCGGTTGCCGTACGGATCTGGCCGTCGTCGCAGACCTCCGCGTCGTAGAAGTACGCGTCGAGAATGTCGCGCACTACATTTTGGCAGTAGGTGCCGGTGGAACCGTGGTCAAGCACCACGGAAAAAGCGATCTGCGGGTCGTCGGCGGGCGCGTAGCCGATGAAGGTTACGTTATCGGATCCGCTGGTGCGCTGCGCCGTGCCGGTTTTGCCCGCGATTTCGATGGGGTATTTGCCGAGCGTGGAGCGCGCGCTGCCCTCCGTGATGACCGCTTTCATGCCTTCCTTTACATCATCCAGATTTTCCTGCGACACACCGACGTTTTCCACGATCTCCAGCGCAATTTCTTCCTTGACCGTCTCGCGGGTGTAGTCGGTGATCTTGCTCACAAGGGTCGCGCGGGGGCGGTTGCCGTTGTTGGCCAGGGTGGCGGCGTAGGTGCACAGCTGCAAGGGGGTAAAGGCGTTGTCGGACTGGCCGATGGCCGCGTTGAGCGTTTCGCCCTGATACCACACGTCGCGCGAGCCGGGACCCGCCAGAACGCCCGCGCTTTCCCCGATCTCAATCCCGGTTTTCACGCCGAGGCCGAAGCGCTGGCAATAGAGATTCATGGCCGTGATGCCCAGCTGATAGCCCGTCTCAAAGAAGAAGATATTGCAGGAGTCCGCCAGCGCCGAGCGCAGGGAAACGTCCCCGTGCCAGCCGAGACACGTCGGCGCGCCGGTGGTGCTGCCGTTTGTGAAGCGGGTGTAGTAGTGACCGCAGTGGATCACGGTGCTGTTGGTGATAACCCCTTCCTCGAGCGCCGCGCAGGCCACGGCGGGCTTGAAGCACGAGCCGGGGGAGAAGGTGCCGATGAAGGCTTTGTTGACCAGAGGGGTGCCGAGCGTATCGTTTGCCAGAGACGAATAGTAGGCCGCGTCCTCCTGCGCTAAAATCAAATCGTAGGTGGGATATGTCCCGGCGGCCAGGATCGCTCCTGTTTTCACGTCCATCACCACGGCTCCGCCCGCATAGCAGTCCTCGCCGTGATCCTGCGATCGGTTGTCCTTGTTGATGGAGTTGAGGTATTCGCCGTTCTCCCGCGTGGCGGTGATGTTCTCCGCCAGAGAGGCGTTGACCACTTCCTGGATCCGCTTGTCAATGGTCAGGTAGATGGTGTCGCCCGCCTCGGGAGCCTGGGTCACGGTTTCGCTGGCAAGAGAGCCCATGCTGGTGATTTCGACGACCTTTTCGCCGTCCTTGCCGCGCAGCAAATCCTCAAACGCGCTCTCGATACCGCTGATGCCGATGCTGTCGTCGAAGGCGTAGCCCTTTTCCTGGTAATTATTCTGCCAGTCCTCCATAGAGGAGAATTTCCCCAAACGCCCGACGATATGCGGAATCAGAGAAGTGTTCTGGTATTCGCGGGCTGTTGTCACCTCGATGGACACGCCCGGCAGCTTCTGCGTGTTCTCGCTCAGGATCGTGACGATCTCGAGCGAAACGTCGTCCGCCATCGTGTAGGGGTTCGAGATGCCGAACTGGTTTTTTGTCATATTATAGCGCACGGAGACGATGTCGCGCGTCTCCTCGGGCGTGTAGCCCTCCACGCTGTATTTTTCAATCAGGCTTTCCATGCAGAGATCCGCCGAGGCGTAGGAATTGACGTCGGCGTAATCGCGTCCTTTGAGCGTTTCAATTTCCTTGTCGCTGTCCGGCGTAAAGGCGTAAGCGCCGTTTTCCCAGACAATCGGCAAAACGTCCGTCCACTCCTCACCATGCTCGTCCAGCAGCGTGATGATCTGGTGGATCGTCTCGTTTTCCTGCTTGACCGTCTCGGCCATCGTGTCAAGGCGCATGTAGGCCCAGTCGAGTACAATGGCGTAGCCGGTGCGGTTCACGGCCAGAGGTTCGCCGTTGACGTCGAGGATCTCTCCCCGGGCCGCCGTCATCTTCACCGTGGACTGCGTGGAATTGTCCGCTGTCGTCAGCCAGGTGTCGCCGTTCACGATCTGCCAGTCATACAGGCGCAGCACATACGCGCCGAACACGGCGATCAGCAGCACGACACAGAACACATACCGCCACGCGGGGCGGGGACGCTTTTCCATGGAAGCCTCCTTCCTAATCACGCTCGCGCAGGAACAGGGCAAGCGCGCGGTTGAAATAATAGGTGATAGGCATAAAGATCAAGGTGTATCCCATGCGCGGAAGATAGTGGTGCACATAAGCGTAGCCCGGATAGTCGTAACCGTAAAGCAGGTAGCAGAAAAACCATTGGATCGAAAGCAGAAGGAAGATCCCCAGTATTCCGGCGAGAATTGCCGTGAGCAGGTTGGTGCGGATCAATTCCGCCGCCAGACAGCCGAGCAGCCAGCACATCACGCCGAGAAACAGCCCGTGAAAGCCGAAAGCCGTTCCCATGCCGAAATCGAGAAACAGGCCGCACAGCACGCCGAAGGCCATCGCCGCCAGATCCGTCTCAAAAAACGCGATCGAGAGCGCGACGGGGATCAAAAGCACCGGACGCGCGCCCAGGATGGGGGGCAGCAGTCCGGGAGTTTCCTGCACCATGAACAAAACGAGGATTTCGAGAACATAGGCAAAAAAACGGATTCCCTTGTAGCGGTTCATGGCGTGTCCTCCGAGGAGGAAGAAGATGCGGAGGAAGCCGTTTCAGAGGAAGCGCCGGAAGCCGTCTCCTGCGAGGACGCGCTGTCTCCGGAGGTCGTGCCGGACGAAGCGCCCGACGAGGTATCGGAGCCGGTCATGGCTTCACCCTGGCCGAGGAAGGAGGTGATCACCATCACGTCGCGCACTTCGGTCACGTCCACAAACGGACGCACCAGCGCGTACAGCGAGACGTCGTATTCCTCATGGCCGATCGATTCAATCACGCCGATTTTGAGGTTCTGCGGATAAATGCTGCCGAGACCGCTTGTCACGACAATATCCCCGGCCTTCGCCTGGGTATCCGCCGTCAGGTAGCCGAGCTTGATCAGCCCCTGATCCGCCAGCTTGATGTCGGTGCTGATCACGCCGCTCTCGCCGACCACCTTGTCGGTGCCGCCCGTTTCCGCGAAGCCGCCCATGCGCGTATCGGGAGAAAGGATCGTCGTGACCTCCGCGGAGATTGAGTTGGCGCTTGACACCCAGCCGACCACGCCCTCATCGGTGACGACGGGATCGTTGACGGAAACGCCCGCCGCCGTTCCACGGTCGATGGTGAAGGTGTAAAAGCGGTTCGGATCACGCCCAATCACGGAAGCGGAGACAAGCTGAAAATCCGGGTTCAGCTCTTTCATGTCCAGATATTTGTAAAGCTGAGCGTTTTCCTTTTTGAGATCGTAATAATCCACCAGCTGGCTTTGCAGCTCCGCGATCTGCTGGCGAAGCTGTGCATTTTCCTCCATCAGTTCCTCCTTGGAGGTGGAAGCGTCGCGCGCAGCGACGGCGGCGTTCGTCGTCACCAGCGTGCCGACGCGCTGCATCGGGGTGGAAAAAAAGCTCAGAAGGTTCGACGGCGCTTCCCCGCCAAACCCGGCGGTGAACAGCATCAGGCACAGCATCGCCGCGCACACCGTCAGGAGAATCTTGAAGCTGCGGGTATGAAGCAGATCGTTGTGATTCATGTGTTGTTCATCACCTCTTTTTTCTTGTGTTTTTTGCAAATTGCCTGCGTACACCCCTGTTTCCTCCGTAGAGCCGTACCCCAACGCACGGAAAACGCGCAAAGCACCTACGGTGCTTCGCGGTCTGAACTTCAATTTTGCGGTTCTTGCGAACCGGAAAATCAAAGTTCAGCAGCTAGGTGTTATCTGCAATCCTTTGTAGAGCCGTACCCCAACGCACGGAACACATCAAAATTATTCCCCACGCTAATTTTGATGTGTTCCCCCCACCAGCCGGCCA
>OERR01000100.1_pt1 | contig 22433 bp, 22 predicted proteins | sample 1540051 | NCBI WGS metagenome assembly OERR01 (sample SAMEA3891884, study PRJEB23780) | metagenome | biome: terrestrial biome; feature: animal house; material: Caecal content | place: Italy | collected 2015-05-05 | reverse complement strand
AACTTTGCTCTACTCGCACCCTAAATGGAGTTTACACAGAATTTGGGATTGACCCCAATAAACACGCCTGCCGCAATCGCACCTCTGGACGATTTTTTCTTTCTTTGGTTTTCCATCTGGAAAGTCCTCCTTTTATTGGTTTTAATTTATTTTCCAACCCTCGGTGGAAGTCTGCAAATTCCACAGTTTTGCATACAGTCCATTTTGGGTAAGAAGCTGTTCATGGGTTCCTTGCTCAACGATCCGGCCCTGATCCAGTACAAGGATGGTATCTGCGCCAACCACCGTTTTCAGGCGGTGGGCAATTACAACAACGGTTCGGCCCTGAACAAGACGGCTGATCGCCTGTTGGATTTGGGCCTCATTTTCGGGATCAAGGGATGAAGTCGCCTCGTCAAGCAGGACGACAGGGGCATTTTTCAGGATAGCCCTTGCAATGGATATTCTCTGTTTTTCACCGCCGGAAAGAGTAGAACCGCCCTCGCCGATCATTGTGTCAAAGCCATCCGGCATCTGCATAATAAAGTCATAGCAGTTGGCAAGACGGGCGGCATTTTCGATTTCTTCTTGTGTGGCATCCTCTTTGCCGTAGCGGATATTATTGGAAACGGTGTCTTGGAACAAATACACGTCCTGAAAGACCATAGAAATATTTTTCATCAGCTTTTCAGGTTCCATATCCTTTTCATCGGCACCACCGAACAGCACTTTGCCGGATGTCGGATCATAAAAACGGGCAATCAGCCGCAACATGGTACTTTTGCCGGAGCCGGACGGCCCTACAACAGCGGTCATGGTTCCCGGTTCCAATCGTGCGCTGACATCGTGCAAAACTTCTTTTTCTCCATACCCAAAACTCACATGGTCAAAACGGATTTCATGCTCACTCGGAGCGTCACCGCTGCCTGCCATTTCCGGCTCGTCTAATAAAGTACAAATCCGTTCCCCGGACATACCGCACATCATCAGTTCGGAATAATTCATAATGGCAACAGCCAACGGGTCAAACACACGGGTTCCAACCAGCAGGAATAAAGCAAAATCCGGCACAGTCAGAGTTCCGCCAGTTACAAGGAATACACCTACCACCGTCATAAGGGACAGGCCGCTGCGGAGAAAAGCCGCCGCAACCAAATTCAGGGGGCCAATACCTCCCTCCACTTTCATGCAGGCGTCCCGGTAGTCTGTGCAAGCCTTTTTCAGTTTTTCAAAGTTATCCCCCTGCATATTGTAGGATTTGATAATACGCATCCCATACAGATATTCTTGCAGCTTTCCGGCCTGATTGACCCTTGCCTGTGAAAGCTGTGTGTCCAATCGGCGCTCCAATCCTCGCATCCCAAACATAATAAGCAGCGCAATCGGAAAGCCTGCAAACATAGCAAGGCCCATACGCCAGTCCGCAATCAGAAGAACGACAGAAGCAATGACCGCCATAATCGCGCCACTGATGATCTGGGGCAAAATGTGGGTCATAGCCGACTCGGTTCGGGAAAAGTCATTCATCATGGTATTTCCGATTTCGCCGGAATTTCTGCTCATAAGAAAGCCCAGCGGCAGCCTGCGGATGTGTTCCGCCAGCTTGATCCGCCCATCTGCGGACGCCATAAAGCCGTCCCGATAGGTCAATTTGCAGGCAATATTCTCAAAAATCCATGTGACAACAAAGCAGGCAAGCATGACACCCCATGCCACCCATAGGGATGTACGGTTCAATGTCCCGCTGACAAAATACTCATAAATCTGGCTGACGATATATGTCAGACACAAGAACGGCAGTAAGTTGGACAAATTTGCAAGTGCGTTCCAAAACACCGGCTTTATTAGCCTTTTAGGTTCATTGCAGGTAATCGCGTTCAATAACTGTTTCATTCTGTCACGGCCTCCTTTCCAGCACGGATAGTCCATGTAGCCGAATTAACACCAGCATCCCACATGGCTGCATATAGCCCATGCTTTTTCAGCAATTCATCATGGGTACCGTGTTCCTTAATCTGCCCGCCGTCCACAACTAAAATCTGGTTGGCATTGCAGATGGTTGTCAGCCTATGGGCAATCATAATGACCGTTTTATTCTTTATCAGGGATTGCAAAGCAATCTGCATTTCATGCTCGTTCTCGGCGTCCGCATAGGCGCTCGCCTCGTCCAAAATCAATATTGGGGCATTTTTCAGGATTGCCCTTGCAATAGAAACACGCTGCTGCTCTCCGCCGGACAGATATACGCCGCCGTCACCGATTTTTGTCTGGTAGCCATTAGGAAGTGCCATGATAAAATCGTGGCATTGTGCTGCTTTTGCGGCTTGTTCCACCTGCTCTTTCGTGGCTCCCGGTTTCCCTAAAGCGATGTTGTTAAAAATCGTGTCAGAGAACAAAAAGTTCTCCTGAAAGACAAACGACATCTGCTCCATCAGGTCGTGAATGGACATATCCTGAATATTCACACCGCCAATTTCAATGCCGCCATCCGTCACATCCCAAAAGCGGGGGATCAACTCTGCAATGGTAGATTTTCCGGCCCCGGACGGCCCTACCAGTGCGGTGATTTCTCCCTGTCTTGCAGCAAAAGAAACATTATCAAGGATTTTCCGGCCATCTGCCTCATAGGAAAAGGAAACATTATGGAAAGAAATATCATAGCCAGCCGGGGCCTTACTCTGTGCCGGTTCCGGCAGCGGCTTTTCGTTCAGCACTTCATCCACACGTTTGACACCCTCTGTAATGACATTCATGCTTTCGGAAAAACTGCGTAGCTTCAATGTAGGGGTGGCAGCTCCGGGGCCTAAGATCAGGAAAAACAGGAATGTCACAACAAACGCCACATCACCGGGGTTTTGCAAAAACAGGAGCAGGCCGACAGGGACGATAAAGGTCGCAACAGACAGCACAAACATCCGAAAGAGGACATAGCCGGGACGGATCACCTCGGTCATTTTGGTTGTGAAGTCCCGATAGCTGATAATATCTTCATAGAACTTCCGAAAGGATTTCACTGTCTGCCCAAAGATTTTGATAGAGGGCATCCCTTGGATGTACTGGATGGAAGAAGAACTGATTTTTTCCAGTGCGTCAAAGTTTTCTTTCAGCCCGCCGCTTTTCAAAATTTTAATCATTACTGCAAACTGGCAGGCAAAGCCGACTACAATCGGGATCAGGCAGGCCAGCGCCAGCCAGACATTCTGAGAAAACATGATGATAAACATGGCAAGCAGCATAACGAGAGTGCTTACAAAATCAGGAAGTTGGTGAGCCAGAAAGGTTTCTATCTGTTCTACATCCGCGTCCAAAACCTGCTTTGTTTTTCCAATGGAATTGTTCGTAACATAACCCATTGGCAGTTTTCCAATATGCTCCGCAACTTTCAAGCGGACACCGCAGATCACACGATAGGCAAAGGTATGGGCCATCATGCCTCCGGCATAGGCCAGCACATAGCCTACGATCAGACCAGCCAGACCATACAGCGCCCAGCGGATCATAAAATCTGTATGGAGTGCCACTCCTGTGGCTGTATGGCGTAGCAATTCCGCCATCACCTGATAGATGGACAGGAACGGAACCAGTTGGCACAGTGTTCCGAGTATGGAGAAAAGGACACTGGCTGCAAAAGGGGCATTCTTTTCGCCGGAGATCTCCAGCAGCCGGGGAATACCCTGTTTCGGCTTTTCATTCTGCTTCATCATTCAAACCTCGCTTTCTTTTTTACAGACCGAATTCGTTCTGTACCCCTAAAACGCCACAACGGAAATGCCCCTTGCGGAACATTCCCGTTGTGTTTGTCATATATGAATTTGTTTTAAGGTCAATAAAATAGTTGGTCGGTGATTTTCAATATGCTTTCTAAATCAAAGGAACCACCGTTGCCGGTAAATTTGTTGTTGTAGATCATCCCCCATGCGCCGTATAACACAAAGGTTGCAAAAGCCTCCACATTTTCCTCTGTGATATGGAAACGGTTGTTCAGCCGGTTTTCCCGTATGCCCTGCAAAATGAATTTAGAATATGGGATAACCATTCGGCCCAGCATATGTACCAGATCATAGAGTTTATAGGATGTATCAGAAATGGAAGTGTCCGCCTGCGGCGCAAAACGTTCCATATAGCCCTGTATATCTTCCTCAACCATGCTGCGGAAGATGGGCAGCTTTTCATCAAAGGAAACTGTTTCATCCTCAATGATCTTACATTTCCGTTCCAATCGCTGGGTAATGTATTGTTCCATAGCAGCAATATAAATATCCTGCTTGGATTTGAAATAGTAATAGAACATTCCCGGCGCTCCATCCACCACGTTCAGAATATCCCGGACGGAAACCGCTTCATACCCTTTTTCAGCGAAAAGAGCCGATGCAACGTCTATCAGTTCCTGCCGTCTGACCTCCGGCTTCTTACTGTTCTTTTTCAGGCCATGCACCTCCTATTCACCATTAGTTAGAGTAAGCTAACCCATGTTCCAAATAGAAGCCCGTCCTTACAGAACGAGCGTCTATCTAAAATATACTCTTGTCAGATAGTGTTGTCAAGTAGTTGCAGCATCCGTTTCGTAGAAAAAGTTAGGCGTGTCTACGCATTTAGGACGGTGAAAACCCAGCCGTGACAAGGCTTTTCCGGCACGGTCGGCGGGCAGGCGGGATAGATTATCCAATCCCCGCCAGAACACACTTCTAAATGCGTAGAAAACAACCCATGAGAAAGCGCCGGACGCGGCGGCCTGCTGGCCCTGCGCCCGGCGTTTTCTCATAGGCTGTCCTTTAGGATGGCCCGGATCAGCTTGTTTTGCAAGCGGTGTTTCATGTACTCGTCCACCCGCACATGAGGCGTTCCGTCCAGCTCGTAGAGCGTCCGGGTACACAACTTGTTTATGTAGCCGTCATAGTACCGCAAGATGCGCTCCATTGCCAGCGGATCACCGGCGCGGGCGTCAGCAAAGACTGACAGGGGCAGAAGCACCCTGCCGTGAAATGTGGGCTGCTTCATGTCTGTTTCCTCCCTCCGTCGTCCTCCAATCTCTGCTGCAATTCTTTCAAAGTCTTTGTACGGTGGCGCTGTACGGCACTTTTTGACATCCCAACAAGGCCACTGATCTCGCCGTCCGCCATAGCCGCAACGAAGCGCAGAATTAAAATCTGTTGCTCCTGCTCCGGCAGGCTGGCAAAGGCTCCCGCCACCAGCTCATCCCGGATATGTAGGTCATAACCAAAGGCCGAGAACACAAAGCTGTCGCTTGGGTACTCGTCCAGTGTGGAGAGCTTGTCCCATTGAGCCGGGGAAATATCTTCTAAGGATTCCTGATAGGTGTGGGCCATAGCTTCTCCTTTCCGCCGCCGTCAGCCGTCGGCGCGCATCCGTTTGATTCCGGTGAAGGTTCCGCCGCGATCGAGCACCATCTGATCCGGGGCGAACGCGTCCGGGAATTGTCTGGCAAGCGCCTGTGTGTCGGCAATCCTGTGATCGTCTGCTTTGCCGCCCATCAGAAGGAGCGGCCCCTCATGGAGGGTTTCCATCAGAATATTCTGGGAATAGTACGCAAGCTCCACATTTTGTGCGGTGTCTGCGCCGATGACCGTCACGCCGATCCTTTCGCCAAGCCGGATGAATACCTCAAGCCGCGCGACGGCCTTTTGCTCTGCCTGTTGGATGACGGACGCGAGCCCGTCAACGACAATCACGATGGGTGAAAAATGGTATAATGTCCGCAGGCAGACTGAGTCTGCACGCAGCGGCCCGCGCATTGGCACGGTGCAGAGCGTCAGCCCGCCAGCGCGGACGGTCTGGACCGGCTCCCGTGTTTCTCTGCGACAGCAGCGCGGGATTTCTGAAGGAGAGAAAAAAGGAAATCAAAAAATTCCAGGAACAGCAAGAACCGCCCGTCCCGGTGCCGGAACAGGCGGATCTGGAACACTTTGTTCAGTTCATGGGGGTGGGAGATCTGCAATACTGCGTCCGTCAGGAGTCGGATCAGGGATATGTGATCCCATCCATCTTTTGAAGACGGTTCCGATGTGGAATTGTCCCGATCACCAGGATGCGCTGTGCAGGAACAGCAGCGGAGAGTCCATCAATCACAAAGCTGCCTGCGCGCTATGCTACCCGCAGGGTGTTTTTTCAACAAGTCCTGGAAAGGAAGGCGGTATACCTTGGAAAGAAATTTGAATCAAAACTGGAACATCACATTTGAACCCTACGGAACCTTTACAACCTCTCTGCCTGCTTCCGTTTACACAGTGCTGCTGCGAGAGGGAAAAATTCCGGACCCCTTTTACGGGCTGAACGAATTCCCGGTCCGGGAACTGAGCCGGAACGATTCCGTCTTTTTCACGAGCTTTTCCCTCGCGGCGGAGGAGCTGAAAAAGGAGCATCTGATCCTGCGCTTTGACTGCATTGACACCATTGCCGCGGTGTTTGTCAACGGCATCAGGGTGGGCCGGGCGGACAATATGTTTGCCGCATGGGATTTCGAGATCGGCTTTGCCGCACGGGAAGGAACGAACACGCTGCGTGTGGAGATCGATTCCCCCATCCGGTGTGCGGAACAAGCGCAGGACGCCGATCATCTCTGGGGACAAGAGGAATGGATGACCATGCGGGGCTACCAGCATCTGCGCAAGGCGCACTGCATGTTCGGCTGGGACTGGGGTCCGCAGCTTCCGGATATGGGAATCTATCGCGGCGTCAAACTGCTGGCGTATGATGGGGCCCGGTTGGAGAATTTTCTGGTCTTGCAGGATCATAGAAAGGACGGGAGCGTCGAACTGACGGTGACAGCCGAGTTTTCGGACTGCGCGCCGCACAATGGCGTTGTATCGGTGAGCGATCCAGACGGTGGACGCATGGATGCCCCGCTGACAGATGGGAAAGCGTCGTTCCTCATCGAAGCTCCCCGCCTGTGGTGGCCGCACGGCTACGGTGAACAGCCGCTTTATACGGTGACGGTGTGTGCGGGAGAGCAGGGGGAGCAGTCGAAACGGATCGGCCTGCGCACGCTTACCGTCAGCACAGCCCAGGATCGATGGGGCAGCGAGTTTGCCTTTGTGGTGAACGGCGTCAAGATTTTCGCCATGGGCGCAGACTATATCCCTGAGGACAATTTGATCCCACGGGTAACGCCCGAGCGCACGGCGGCGTTGATCCGCTCCTGTGTGGAAGCGAATTACAACTGCCTGCGCGTATGGGGAGGCGGCTATTATCCGGACGACACGCTGTTTGATCTCTGCGATGAAAACGGTCTGATTGTATGGCAGGACTTCATGTTTGCCTGTGCGGTCTACCGGCTGACCGACGCCTTCCGGGAGAGTGTCACACGGGAGTTTATTCATAACATCAAACGGCTGCGCCATCACCCGAGTTTGGGACTTTTCTGCGGCAACAATGAGATGGAGGTCGCATGGGTCGATTGGGGGCTGCCGAAAAACGAAACGCTGCGGATGGATTATCTGGAGCTGTATGAGCGGCTGCTGCCGCGCATCGTCAGGCAGTACGCTCCGCAGACTTTTTACTGGCCCGCTTCCCCTTCCACCAACGGCGGTTTTGATAACCCGAATTCCCCTGACGGAGGCGACGTGCACTACTGGGATGTGTGGCACGGAAGCAAGCCGTTCGAGGATTACCGGAACTATTATTTCCGTTTCTGCTCCGAATTTGGCTTTGAAGCCTTCCCGGACTGCGAGACGCTGCACGTGATAGGGGAAGAAAAGGATATGAACCCGTTTTCCCGTGTGATGGAGAGCCACCAGAAATGCGCGGGCGGAAACCAGAAGATACTGAATTATCTTGCGGGAGAATACCGCTATCCGTCCAATTTTGAAAACTTTGTCTATGCCTCGCAGCTGTTGCAGAGGGACGCTATCAAATACGGTGTGGAGCATTTCCGGCGTTTCCGTGGACGCTGCATGGGAGCCGTATACTGGCAGCTCAATGATATCTGGCCGGGGCCGTCCTGGGCCAGCGTGGACTATTACGGCAGATGGAAAGCGCTGCACTACGCCGCGAAGCGTTTCTTTGCTCCGGTTCTGCTCTCCATCCATTTGGGAGATGGCAAGGCTGTTTTAAATGTCTCGAATGAAACAAGAAACGCGTTCCGGGGAATCGTGCGGGCCGGAATTCGCACCGCCGCCAACCAGGAGGTGCTTTCCCTGGAGCAGAGCTGCACCGTGGACGCTCTTTCCAGTCTGGATGTGCTGGTGCAGCCGGTGGATACCCTCACGGAGGAGCAGAGATATTCCTGCTATTTCTACTGTGAGCTGCTGGACGAAAATGGTTCTCTCCTGTCCCATGACACGGCGCTGTTTGTCAAGCCGAAGCATTTTGAGTTCCTCGATCCTTGCCTTACAGCTGAGGTGCTTTCCGAGGAAGGAGCGCTTTCAGTCCGCGTGTCCGCTTCCGCCTACGCGCGCGGCGTGCGTCTCTCAGCGGGCGATCTTCCGGTTCGCTTTACGGATAACTATTTTGATCTGACCGGCGACAGTGTGACGGTGGGCGTCATTGGGACCTCCGGGGAAGCGATCAGCTCACAGATGCTGGAAAAGAGCCTGTCCGTCTGCTCCGTGTATGAGATTGGCTGACAGGCCCTGGCTTTACCAGCGCACGCTCCACCGCGTCTGATACGATTCGCTCATCTTTTCTGCCTGCACAGCCCGGCGGGGAGACAGACGCTCCTCCTCGCGGCGCTGTGCGAGAAAGCTTTCAAACCGTTCCTCGTCCACCGGCAGATCGGCCCAGCCGTTCGTCCATGCGGAGAGATAGGCGGCGTTGGAGATCGAGAGCGAACGGATTCCCTCCGTGCCGGGGGCGATCAGTGGCTCTCCGTGCAGGATCGCCCGCGCGAAGTTTTGCAGAATGATTGGGTGTCCATCCGGCTCGGGCGCGGAGAAGCGTTCCTCCTGCATTTCCGGCTGATAGAAGCCCTCCTTGACGGAAAAGCAGAATTCGCGCTCCGGGGCGGCCAGCTTCTGCCACAGCAGACTGCCGTTTTCGAGCACCAGACGGCCGCGATCGCCGGAGATTTCCAGCCGGTTGGTGCCAGGCGTTTCGCCCGTGGTGGTGATGAACGTCGCGCTCGCGCCGTTTTCGTATTCCGCCTGGATGGTTACGTCGTCCTCGACGGCGATCCGATGGTATTTGCCGAACGAGCAGAACGCAAAGACGCGTTTCGGCATCCCAAAAATCCATTGCCACAAGTCGAGGTTGTGCGGGGCCTGGTTGAGCAGTACGCCGCCGCCCTCGCCGTTCCAGGAGGCACGCCAGGAACCGGAATCGTAGTAGGCCTGCGTGCGGTACCAGTTTGTCACGATCCACACCAGACGCTTCAGCACGCCGAGCTGCCCGCTTTGGACAATCTCCCGTGCCCGGGCAAAAAGCGGGTTGGTGCGCTGGTTGAACATGATGGCAAAGACCTTCCCGCTTTTTTCCGCCTCCTCGTTCATGCGGCGCACACTGCGGACGGATACGCCGGCGGGCTTTTCGATCAGCACATGCTGGCCGGCCCGAAACGCATCCACGGCGGCGATGGGGTGTATCTCGTGGGGAGCGGCGACGATCACCGCTTCTGTCAAGCCGGAGGCGAGCATTTCCTCATGGGTGGCGAAAACGGGAATGCCCGGAGCCTCGCGGCGCAGGAGCTCACGCTTTTGCGGGTCAATGTCGCACAGGGCCGCGACGGACAGGCCGCTCACGGGGTGCTCCAGCATCCAGCGCAAATGCGCGCTGCCGATGTTTCCGATTCCGATCAGGCCGATTCGAACGGATGGTGTTGTCATGGTAAAACGCCTCTGTTTCCTGTCATTATTGTTCTGTGTCATTGCTTCCGGTGCTGCATGTAAACAGCCATGTCTCTTTTTGTTCAGCAGCTTTTTTCAATGGCTTCCCAGAGCCCGTTGAGATAGCAGGCTCCCAGCGCACGGTCATAGAGACCGTAACCGGGACGACCCGTCTCACCCCAGATCATCCGGCCGTGATCCGGGCGGATGTAGACGTCCGGGCAGACGTCGTGGATGGTTTTCATGATGGCATACATATCCAGATCCCCTTCGCTGGACAGGTGCGCGCTCTCACGGAAACGGCGGGGAGCGCCGAGGTGCTTGATGTTCCGCACATGCACGGCCGCCACACGGTTCTTTTCTCCGAAATACCGCAGGATGGCGGGCACGTCGTTTTCCACATTGCTGGCAAGTGAGCCGGTACACACGCACAGCGCGTTTGCCGGGCTGTCATACAGGGAGATGATTTTATCGAACCCTTCCTTTGTATGCGCGATACGGGGCAGGCCGAAGATCGGCCAGGCGGGATCGTCCGGATGGCAGGCCATGCGCACACCTACCTCCTCACACACGGGGATAATTTCCCGCAGGAAGTAGGCATAATTTTCGAGCAGCTTGTCCGCATCGACGCTCTCATACAGCTTCAATGTGTGTTCCAGCTCCGCGAGACGCTCCGGCTCCCAGCCGGGCAGGGAGAAGCCGTTGGAACCCTCCGCCGTCCGCCGCACAATCTCCAGCGGGGTCATGCTTCCCAGCTCCTCCTCGTCATAGTACAGGCTGTTGGAGCCGTCCTCCGGGATCAGGCGCGCCAGATCGGTGCGCAGCCAGTCCAGCACCGGCATGAAATTGTAGACAATCACCTTCACGCCGTATTGGGCGAGATTCCGGATGGTGGTTTTGTAGTTTTCAATGTACCGGTCGCGGGACGGCAGGCCGAGCTTGATATCCTCGTGGACGTTGACGCTCTCAATCACCTCGCACGCGAGACCGTGGGACTGCACCAGGGAGATGTAGCGGGAGATCTCCTCCTGCGTCCACACCTCTCCGGCGGCCTTGTAATCGAGAAAACCCATGATCCCCGTCATGCCGGGTATCTGGCGGATCTGCGTCAGAGTAACGGAGTCGCTGTTTTCTCCGTACCAGCGAAAGGTCATTTTCATTTTTCTGTTCCTCTCTTTCTTTTCATTTTTTCCGCCTTTCCTGCTTTCACGTTGTGCGGAAAGCTTCCCGGCGGACTGTGCAAATGTATGAATAATTTTGAAGGAAAAAAACTGACATTTTCATGAAAACCACTGGGAATTCATAAAAAATGTGCTATTATGATGTAGAGCAATTGGAGACAATCCAATTTTTGATTTTGGTTTATGCGGGTATTCTCACCCATCCAATCCATTCCAATCCAGAGGAGGAAAGCTACCATGCGTTATCAGATTGCGGCCTTTGCCGACGAGGCCGACGCGAAGATATCCGGCCAGATCGAGGCCATGCGGGCGGAACAGATTTCGCTCCTTGAAATTCGCGGTGTGGACGGAAAAAGTGTCGCTGATTTGACGGTGCCGGAGGCTAAAGCGCTGCGCGCCCGCCTTGCGGATGAGGGGATCGCCGTCTGGTCGGTTGGCTCGCCATACGGCAAGTCCGAGATAACGGAAGCGTTTGGCTCCCGTCTTGATGAATTCCGGCATGGCATTGAGCTTGCGCAGGCTCTCGGCGCGTCCCATATCCGCCTGTTCAGCTTTTATCTGCCGCACGGCGAAGCGCCGGAATTGTTCCGTGACGAGGTGCTGGAGCGTCTCTCCCGCTTTTGCGAAGCGGCAAAGGGAAGCGGGATTGTGCTGTGCCACGAGAACGAGAAAGGAATTTACGGCGACATAGCCCCGCGCTGCGCGGAAATTCACCGCGCTCTGCCCGAGCTGAGGGCCGTTTTTGACCCGGCCAACTTCATCCAGTCCGGCCAGCCGACGCTTCCGGCCTGGGAACTTCTTTCACCGTATGTGGAATATATGCACATCAAGGACGCTCTCTCGGACGGCAGCGTTGTTCCGGCGGGCTGCGGTGAAGGGCATCTGCCGGAGCTGTTGGGATGGTATCAGGGAAAGGTGCTGACGCTCGAGCCGCATCTGGCCGTTTTTGAAGGGCTTCAGTCGCTTGAGCAGGAGGGCGCGCGGTCGGATGTGCCGGCCTACCGGTACGCGTCGAACCGTGAAGCGTTTGCCGCCGCTGCCGCCGCGCTGCGGAAGCTGCTCGGTGAAAGCGCATAACAAGGGAGGAAAACAGCATGAGAAAGGTAAAGCTTGGCATTATCGGCGTGGGCAATATGGGCTCGGGCCATTTGAAAAACATCAAGGAGGGACTCTGCCCCGAGCTGGAGGTTGCCGCTGTGGCGGATATCAACCCCGAGCGCCTTCAATGGGCGCGCGAACAGCTCGGCGGTGATCTGCCCGTCTTTTCCACGGCGGAGGAGATGCTGGACAGCGGCCTTGTCAAAGCGGCGCTCGTCGCCGTGCCGCACTACGATCACCCGAAATATGCCATCGAATGTTTTAAACGGAATATCCATGTGATGGTGGAAAAGCCCGCGGGCGTTTACACCAAGCAGGTGCGGGAGATGAACGAAGCCGCCGCAAATTCCAATGTGAAATTCGGCTTGATGTTCAACCAGCGCACCGACCACATCTACCGCAAAATGCGCGAGCTGGTGCGGGGCGGCAGCCTGGGGCAAATCCGCCGTACCAGCTGGATCATCACGAACTGGTACCGTCCGCAGGCGTACTACGATTCCGGCGCGTGGCGCGCGACATGGAGCGGCGAAGGGGGAGGCGTTCTGCTGAACCAGTGTCCGCACAACCTGGATCTGTGGCAGTGGACCTGCGGGATGCCGGTCCGTGTCGACGCGAAGCTTCATTTCGGCAAGTGGCACGATATCGAGGTGGAGGACGACGTGACGGCATATGTGGAGTATGCGAACGGAGCGACGGGAACCTTCATCACCTCAACGGGCGACGCCCCCGGCACAAACCGCTTTGAGATCACTCTGGACGGCGGCAAGCTTGTCGCGGAGAACGGCGAGCTGACGCTTTGGAAGCTCGACGTCCCCGAGCCGGAGTTTACCCGCACCAACACCATCCCGTTCGGCTGCCCGAAGGCGGAGAAAATCCAGGTGGAGACGGACGGCAAATCGGAGCAGCACGTCGGCGTGCTCAACGCCTTCGCCGCCGCTATCCTGCGGGACGAGCCGCTGATCGCTTCCGGCACGGAGGGGATTTTCGGCCTTACCATCTCGAATGCCATGCACCTCTCCGCATGGCTTGGCCGTCCGGTTGAAGTGCCGTTTGACGAGGATCTGTTCTATGAGGAGCTGAAAAAGCGCATTGCGGTATCCCGCCGCAAGGAAAACGTTACCGCCGTTGTGGCGGATACCTCCGGCACCTACGGGGGCGCGAAATAACGTTTTTCCCCCGCTCGTTCCCCTTGCTTTACAATATACCGCATTTTTCTTCTGTTGGATCCGAAAATTGTTTGAAATGATCACTAAAATTTCGCGGCTTTTTTCGTGATGACTACTGAAAAGCAGAAAGTCTCTGTGAGCACGCCATAACAGAACCGGCTGCCGTATCCGGCCGGGGCGGCCATAGAAAAACACGGAGCATTATCCCGACACCATGAAGCAGCTGGAACAGGAATTTGTCTGGGACTTTGACGGCCCCCAGGCACAGTACCAGGCAGCTGCACCCACACAGGGCGACCCCTATGCCATAGGCGAGTACACGGACGAGTGGGGCTGCGTGTTCACAAACATTCATGGCGGCGTGATCGGCGAGGTCAAGCATCCGATCGTGGTGGATGACGACTGGGCGGACGTGGGGAACGTGCATATCCCCGAGGAGCTGCTTTCCTTTGACGTGGAGCAGGTCAACGCCTCCTGCGCGGAGAAAAAGGACAAATTCCTGTTCGGCGGCTGCATCGCCCAGTGCGAATTTGGTCCCGGCGCGAACCCGGACAACGTGGTGGAAATTTACCGTGCCTGGGAACGGCTGCTGCCCGGTTCCCATGGCAAACAAGGATGAATCCAAGGAAGGAACAGGAGAACCAATAACAGAGATAACGCCCCTTGACGCAGGCAAAGGAAAGCGCTGCGCCAGGGGGCGTTTGCATGGGAAACGGGTTCTGTGCTCCTTACAGGATATCGTGATCGAAGGAAAAGAGTTTGAGCATCCGCATAAAGGTCAGCCGTGCGCGGACGTAGGGGGAAAGACGGGCGGTGGGGGCGCGCATGGAGTCGGGCAGGCCGATCTCCGCCAGACTCTTGACGGCTCCGGCGCGGGTAAGCATGTCCGTCAGCTCCTGCGGCGTGGGGATTTCCTCAATGAAGCGCAGAATATCCGGCAGGGCGGCACGCAGCGCGTCCGGCTTGACCGCGTCGAGCGGGTTGACGCGGTTTTCGTCCATGATTTCCCCCAGCATGGCCTTGTCCCGGAAGCTGGATTCGAGCAGATCCATCTCCAGCGGCATATGGTCCCGGATGGTGAACGCACCCCGGCGGATTTCCTCGGCGGCGCGGTGGTAAATGCCGGAAGCGAGCACCAGGCCGACGGAAACCTTCTCGCCGTGATAGTAATCGACATGGTCGTTGATGACCTCCATCTCCCACAGGTGGGACATGTGGTGCTCCGCGCCGGAGGCCGGACGGGAGTTGCCGGCCATCTGCATCGCCAGGCCGGAGAGCAGCAGGGCATACATCAGCTCCTCGCAGGCTTCGCGTCCGCCCTCACGGATCGCGTCAAGCCGTTCACAGACGACTTTGAGCGCGTCGTATTCCAGCTGGCAGACGCGGTCACAGATGTATTCGCCCGTGACGGCATGGGAGATTTTCCAGTCGGCCAGAGCGGTGTATTTGCCGAGCAGATCGGAGAAGCCGGAAGCGTTCAGGCGGTGCGGCGCACGGGAGAAAATGTCACTGTCCGCAACGACGAGCACCGGGGCCACGGCGGGAAAGGTTTTCTTGCAGCCGTTCCACGTCATGGCAGCCACAGTGGAGACGAAGCCGTCCACACTGGCGGCTGTCGGCACGGAGAGGAAGGGCAGGCCCCGCTTATGCGCGATAAAGCGTGTGATGTCATGGATCGTGCCGGAGCCGACGGCGAGCAATACGTCCGGTTTTGCAGGCAAAGCGTCCAACTTTTCCTCCGCCATCCCAACAGCGTGCTCATTTGCGTGCAGATTGTCCGGGTTGAGAACAATCAGGCCGCTTTCGGGCAGAAGCTCATGCACAGCTTTTCCCGCTGCTTCCCAGGTGTTATCGTCGCAGAGGATGACGGGGCGGGAATAGCAGTTTTCCGCCAGAAGCGCGGGCAGACGGCGGATGATTTCCGGACCAATGTAGATCCCACGCACGGAGATTTCGTGTGTATGACCGCAGGGACAGGGCTTGGCGAACTCGCTTATGTCGATACTCATAGCAAACAATCCTCCCTTATGTTTCCTATCGAAACTTACGAAAATGAAAAATAAAAAACCGAAAACTTACGTTTTCGGTTTTGATTATATCACATTATTCGCGTTCTGTATAGTTCCCAAGGAAAGAAAAACGGGGAAGCTCAGCGGAGAGAGAAGCAAGGAGTGTCAGTGTATCCGGGTCCTGAACGTTTCCGGTGAAATCGAGATAGAAATCGTATTCAAACCGGCGGCCCGGGATCGGACGGCTTTCGATTTTCGTAAGGTTCAGCCCCGCCTGCGCGAACCGGGAGAGAACGGCGTGAAGCGAGCCTGTCTGGTGGGGAAGGGAGAAGCACAGGCTGATCTTGTCCGCGTCCGTGGGAAGAAAGAGCGTGCGGCTGATGACAATGAAGCGAGTGCAGTTGTTCTCCGTGTTCTGAATCCCACGCTCGAGAATGGTCAGTCCGGCGGACAGGGCGGCTTCCTCGGAGCAGATGGCGGCGGCATCCGCTTCCTGTGCGGCGGTGAACGCAGACTCTGAGGTTGTTTCACACGGGACGGGCTGCAAATGCAGGGCGGCGATCCGCTCCGAGCACTGCGCCAGCGCCTGCGGATGGGAATAGACGCGCACGGGCGCCGCGCCGGGCCGCGCGGCCAGACAGTGGTGCACGCCGAGCGTCGCCGCGCCCACGATGAAATAGCGGAACTGCAAAATCAGATCGTAGACTTCCCCCACGGAGCCCGCCGAGGAATTTTCCACCGGGAGCACGCCGAATTCCGCGTTTCCGGATTCGACGGCGCGGAAGATCTCCGAAAAGCTGTTGAAGGTGATGGGGGTACAGCCGGGAAAGAGACGCTGCGCGGCGGCATGCGAGAACGAGCCGGGGCGTCCGAAGGTGGCGATGCGCCCCACCTGTTCCGGGAGCGGCTTGGCTTCTGCCACCAGCGCGCGCAGGGGAGCGCCGCTGTCGAGCAGGCCGTGCTGGAGTCCCCGGCTGACCTCCATCAGAGTGGAATAGAGGACGCGCGCCGCCCCGGCGTAATCGCCCGCCTGCTCCGCTACGCGGTCCAGGATGGCTTTCTCACGCTCCGGATTCAGCACGGGCAGTCCAGCTTCCTTTTTCACCGCCGCCACCTCGCGGGCGCAGTCCATCCGCGCTTCAAACAGCGGCAGAAGCTGCGCGTCGATGGCGTCGATTTTTTTTCGGATTTCTTCGAGTGTCATCGTGATTTCGTTCCTTTCCTTGTTCTCAGATGCGAAGCGCTCCGTTTAAGAGCAGCAGCTCCAGCGCGGCCACGGCGGCGGCGCTCTCCGCGACAGGCGCGGCGCGCGGGACGATGCAGGGATCGTGCCGCCCATGCACTTCCAGCTCGGTTTCGCTCCGGTTTTGCAGGTCGACGCTTCTCTGCTTTTGGGAGATCGATGCGGTGGGCTTGACGGCAATGCGGAACACCAGCGGCATACCGGTGGTAATGCCGCCGAGGATCCCGCCCGCGTGGTTGGAGACGGTTCGGATCTCGCCGTTCTCCGCGACAGTGTACGGATCGTTGTTCTCGCTGCCGCGCAGAGCCGCCGCGCCGAAGCCTTCCCCGAACTCCACGCCCTTCACGGCGGGAATGCCGAAGAGAATGGAGGAAAAGAGCGATTCCACGCCGCCGAACAGAGGGCCGCCCAGACCGGCGGGCAGGCCCGTGACGGCGCACTCCACAATGCCGCCCACGCTGTCGCGGGCCATGCGGGCTTCCTCAATCACAGCGCGCATCTGTTCCTCCACGCCCTCCCCGATGACGGGGAAATACGCTTCGGACAAGCGGCGCAGCAGCTCCTGAGGAATCTCCGGCCCGGGCAGAGCGGCGTCGCGCACCGGCCCGACAGCGGCTACATGGCTGCCGATGTGGATTCCCCGCCGTTCGAGGATCTGGCGGCAGACGGCTCCGGCAGCGCACAGGCAGGACGTGAGCCGCCCGGAAAAATGTCCGCCGCCGCGCACGTCGTTGCAGCCGTGGTAATGAATGTAGGCCGGATAATCGGAGTGGCCGGGGCGCGGAACCTGCATCAGGTTTGCGTAATCGCCAGAGCGCGTGTTGGTGTTCTGGATGACGATGCACAGCGGCGCGCCCGTGGTGTGGCCGTCCAGTACGCCGCTGAGAAATTCGGGTGTGTCGGCTTCCTTGCGGGGTGTGGAGCTCTTGTCCCGGCCCGGTGCGCGGCGCGCCATCTGGGCGAGCAGAGCGTCGCGGTCAATCGGCTCCCCGGCGGGCAGGCCGTCGATTACCACGCCGACAGCCGGGCCGTGGCTTTCACCGAAGATCGAGATTCTGAGGTTCGTTCCCCAGACGGATGATGCTGCCATGTGCAGTCCCTCCCAACATTTGATAATCCTGAAAGAAATCAGGGTAGCTTTTGCGGATGCTTCCGGCGTCCGTGACGGTGCACGGCGCGGCGGAGCGCAGGGCGGCGACGGCGATCGCCATCACCACACGATGATCGTTCTTTCCCTCGGCGGTTCCTCCCGCGAGGGCGGGCACGCCGTGCAGGATCAGCCCGTCCGGCGTTTCCTCGATCTGTGCGCCGAGCGCGGTCAGCCCTTCGGCCATCGCGGCCAGACGGTCACTCTCCTTCAAACGGAGCCGCTCCGCATGATGGATGACGGTTTCCCCCTCCGCGAGCGAAAAGGAGGCGGCGAGGATCGGAACCAGATCGGGGATCTGGGAAGCGTCGATCGCGATCCCGTGCCACTGATCCGCCGTGCAGCGCAGCGCTCCGTTTTCCCAGGCAAGCCGAGCCCCGCCCTGTGCGAGCAGATCGGCGATCGCCTTGTCTCCTTGCAGGGAATCCTCCCGCAGGCCCCGGACGGAGACGTCCCCGCCGAGCGCCCCGGCCGCGAGGAAGAACGCCGCCTGCGACCAGTCGCCCTCCACCGTGTGGCGGCGGGGCTGGTATCGTTGTTTTCCGGGAATATGCCACCCATCCGCCGTGCGCTCCACCTGAACGCCGAACGCGTTCATCGTCTGCACCGTCATGGCAACGTAGGCGGCGCTTTCGAGCGGCGTGGTCAGGCGGATTTTGCTGTCCTCCGGCAGGAGCGGAAGGGCGAGCAGCAGGCCGGTGATGAACTGGGAGCTGACGTTTCCGGGCAGGGAAAAGCAGCCGGGCTGCAAACGTCCCTCAATCGCCAGCGGCAGACCGCCCTGTGTCCGGCAGGAAACGCCGTGCTGCGGCAGCAGCTCCGTGTAAATGCCGGTGGGCCGATCCGGCAGGCGGCCGTGCCCGGTAAAGACGGCGGGAATGCCGAGGGCGGCGGCGATTGGAATCAGGAAACGGAGCGTGGAACCGCTTTCCCCGCAGTCAAGCGAGATGGTTCCCACCGGGCGCGTCCCGGCGGAGACGGTGCACACGCCGTTTTCGAGGACGGCCCGCACACCGAGCGCGTGCGCGGCGCACAGTGTCGCCCGGATATCGTCGGAGAGGGCGAGGGGGGAGAGGATGCTTTCCGTTTCCTCCGGAGAGGAGAGCGCCGCGAGTGCGGCGCAGAGGATGGCCCGGTGCGCGGCGCTTTTCGAAGGCGGCGCATCCACGCAGCCGTTCAGGCGCCCGGGCAGGAGCGTCACGCGGTCCGCGTCCATCACCTTCACCGCCCTTCCCATTGCGCGAAGGTTTCGCGGCACAGGCGGGCAAATTCCGCGCGCGGCAGGCGGTGGACGAAGCTGTCTCCAATCGTGTGCAGCAGGACGATCCGCAGATCGCCGCCCAATCCCTTTTTGTCCAGCGCGGTGGCTTCCACAATTTGGTCAAGCGGCGCGCTGTCCGAAACGGGCAGGCCGTATTTTTCCAGCAGGGAGGCAATCTGTTCCGCCGTTCCGTCCTCCGTCAGGCCCATGTGTTCTCCCAGGCGCGCGATCAGCACCATACCGATCCCCACGGCGGCTCCGTGTGTCAGGCCGGTATAGCCGTGCGCCTTTTCCAGCGCGTGGCCGAGCGTGTGGCCGAAGTTGAGCACCATCCGTTCGCCGGTATCGAACTCGTCATGCTCCACAATCTCCCGCTTGCAGTCCACGCAGGAAAACAGGATGGATTCCATCTGCGGCCTGAGATCGGCCGCGTCCCGGAGCGTTTCAAACAGCGCGCGGCTGCGGATACAGCCGTATTTGATGACTTCCCCCATACCGTCCGAGAAAAAGAGCGGCGGGAGCGTGCCGAGCGTGTCGGGATCGATGAGGACGAGGGAGGGCTGATGAAAGGCTCCGGCAAGATTTTTGCCCTGCGGCAGATCCACCGCCGTTTTCCCGCCCACGGATGAATCCACCTGCGCGAGCAGAGAAGTGGGAACCTGTACGAACGAAACGCCGCGCAGGTAGCACGCGGCGGCAAAGCCCGCCATATCGCCTGTCACGCCGCCGCCGAGGGCAACGAGGAAATCGCTCCGCGTCAGCCCCTGCTGTGCGAGAAAACCGAGCATGTCTCCCACAGTGGAGAGCTGCTTGCTGCCCTCTCCGGCGGGGAACACGAAGGAGGAGGGGGCAAAGCCCGCTTCACGCAGGGAGTCCAGCGCACGTTCCCCGTAAATCGGGAACACGTTGCTGTCGCTGATGACGGCGGCCTTTGCCCCGGCGGGAAACAGGGCGGCACAGCGTGCGCCCAGCTCGTCGAGACAGCCGCGCTCGATGATGATTTCATACGGTTTTGAGGTGTTGACTGTCAGCTGCATGATCGAATCCGTTTCCGCGTCAGGCGGCTGCCTGTGCGGAGCTCCTTTCTTTTCGATAATACCTTTATATTGACCGGGTAACGGTTTGTCATCCGCTTATTCTCCCAGAGCTTCCTTGACGAGCCGTCCCTGCCGCAGAAGCGAGGAAAGGCGCTCCCCGTCTCCCTCCCGCACCGCGTCGCGCACGGCGGAGAGGTTGGCGATCAGCGTGTCCAGCTCCTGAGCCAGCGGTTCCGCGTTGCTCAGAAACAGCTCCGTCCACAGCGTTTCGTTGATGTTTGCCACACGGGAAACGTCGCGGTAGCTGCCCGCGGAAAAGCCCTTGTGGCCGGGGCATTGCGGGCTCAGGACGTAGGCGCAGGCCAGCGCGTGCGGCACCTGGCTGGTGAAGGCGATCATCCGGTCGTGCTCCTCCGGTGTGGTGACCACGCACCGCCCGAAGCCGAGCGCTTCCGCTGTGCGGCGCAGAAGGGCCACGTCCTCCTCCGAAGCGCCGCACGGCGTGATGAGATAGCTTGCCCCACGGAACAGGGAAGCTTCGCTGGCGGCAAAGCCCACCTTTTCGCGGCCTGCCATCGGGTGGCTCCCGGCGAAGCGAAAGCCGTATTCCCGCGCGAGAGCGGAGAGGTCGGCGCAGACTTTTGTCTTAATGCCGCAGGTGTCGGTCACCAGGCACGAGCGGGAAAGCTTCGCGCCGTGCTCCTGCACAAAGGCGACGGCGGCCTGCGGATAGAGGGCGAGGATCAGCAGATCCAGCCGCCCCAGATCGTCGAAGGCCCCCGCAAAGTCGATCGCTCCGCACGAGAGCGCACTGTCGAGGACGGCGGGGTCGCGGTCAAAGCCCCAGACGGTGCAGTTGGTGTATTCCCGGAACGCCTTCGCGAGGGAGCCGCCGATCAATCCCAGCCCGACGATCCCAACGCGCAGGGACAGCTCCTCCTCCACGGCTCAGCCCTCCGTCCGCAGCAGCTTTGCCGCGGTGAAGACGCGCTTTGCCACATGGTCGAACTGATCCGGCGTGAGCGATTGCGCGCCGTCGGAAAGAGCCTTGGCGGGGTTGTTGTGTACCTCAATGATCAGTCCGTCCGCACCGGCGGCAACAGCGGCCATAGCGAGCGGCTCCACCAGCCAGGCAATGCCGGAGGCGTGGCTCGGGTCAACGATCACGGGCAGGTGCGACAGGCGTTTGAGGATCGGCACGGCGGAGATGTCAAGCGTGTTGCGCGTGTACGTCTCGTAGGTGCGGATGCCGCGCTCGCAGAGGATGACCTGATCGTTGCCGCCCGCCATAATGTATTCGGCGCTCATGAGCAGCTCCTCGATGGTGCTGGAAAGGCCGCGTTTGAGCAGGATGGGCTTGCGGATTTTGCCGAGCTCTTTGAGCAGCTCGAAATTCTGCATGTTGCGCGCGCCGACCTGGATGATATCCACATCCTCAAAGAGCGGCAGATGGGCGGCGCTCATGATCTCGGTGACGATCGGAAGCCCTGTTTTCTTGCGGGCCTCGCGCAGAAGCTCCAGGCCGTCCGCCTTCAAGCCCTGGAACGCATAGGGGGAGGTGCGGGGCTTGAACGCGCCGCCGCGCAGGAACTGTGCTCCCGCCGTCTTTACACGCTCGGCAACCTCGCAGATCTGATCCTCCGTCTCCACGGAGCACGGCCCCGCGATGATCGAGAGGGAACCGTCGCCGATCTTCTGTCCGCCCGGCAGGGTGATCACCGTGTTGTCGGGGTGGAATTTCCGGTTTGCCTTTTTATACGGCTCCTGCACGCGCTTGACACTCTCCACAAAATCCTGCGCGGCAATGTAGTCGATGTCAATGGCCGAGGTGTCGCCGATCAGGCCGAGGACTGTGCTCTGTGTGCCGACCCAGGTGTTGACCTTGACGTCGTAGTCATGTTTGAGTCCTTCGGTGAAATGGTTGAGCTGTTCAACGGTGCAGTTCGGCTTTAATACGATAATCATGGAAATTCCTCCTTCAAATGATGAAAGTGCGGGGAGATGCGGGAAAAGGGCAACAAAAAACGGCGGGGCTGTTTCCAGCTCCGCCGTTTGATCGTCAGCAGCATCGCGGTGCTCCCGGTACCCCGAAAGCACAGGCTTTTTTCGATTACAAGCCCTTCCGTCTGCTGCGCGGCATGGAGTTTCCACAGCAATCAGCGCATGCACAAAAATCCCGCGCCATAAAATAGCGGGGATAGCCAAAGCTTGTAAATCGTGCGCTGAGAATTGCTTTCATAAGGAAAATCTCCTGTTCCGCGGCAGCCCGGACGGCTCCCGTTTGAAATCTTTTTTATCATACCGTTCTTTTTTCGGTTTGTCAACCGGAAATTTCAGAGGGAAGCGAATTTTTGCAGGAAAATTTCGCTTTCTTGCAAAAACCAACCTGATAACAGGAAGTTTTCGCCAGCCTTTTTCGACAAGGCGCGAAGATAGCTTTTAGATGGTGGGCAAAGCTGTGCAGGGCGTTTCCCCCAGTGCGGAGAGGATCCGCCGCGCCACCGCTTCGGGAGACTCCTGCGCCGGGATTACATAA
>OERR01000099.1_pt1 | contig 22701 bp, 13 predicted proteins | sample 1540051 | NCBI WGS metagenome assembly OERR01 (sample SAMEA3891884, study PRJEB23780) | metagenome | biome: terrestrial biome; feature: animal house; material: Caecal content | place: Italy | collected 2015-05-05 | reverse complement strand
AGAAGATATATTTACCTGTATAATAAAAAAGGAATACAAGGACTTTTTTAATTGTAATGCCGCTGACTATATTTCGAGATTATCTAATGATATTAATATTATTGAGAATAATTATATTGTTCCATCTCTAATGTTAATTGGAGATGTTGCAATTTTTATTGGAACTATAGTTGTACTAATCGTTATTAATCCAGTTATTACATTAGTAATGATTGTGGTATCATTTTTATTATTGATCGTTCCATTTATGTTTGGAAAGGTGATTGATGCTAGACAAAAAGAGTTTTCTGATGACTCTATGGTTTTTACGAATAATATTAAACAAAACTTTGATGGTTATGAAGTGATAAAATCATATAATATTGAACAGCCAATTACAGAAGAGTTTTCGGATGTAAATGGTAAGTTTGAAAATAGTAGATTTAGAAGTTCCCATATAAAAGCAATTGCTCAAGCAGTATCTATAATTACAGGGTCTGGCTCACAGATGGCAGGTATTTCTATGGCGGCATTTTTAGTGTTAATTGGAAGTTTAAGTCCAGGGCAGTTGTTAGCAGTGGTTCAATTAAGTAATGGGATACAAGGACCAGTTATGTGGATCATTGAGAAAATATCGTTAATTAGAGGAACAAAAAGTGTGAATGAAGCACTTTTGGATTTAACAAATGAGAGAACGAAAAGTACAGATAAAATAGCTGTTGATGGTTTCTATGATACTCTTAGAATGAGAAATGTATCATTTTCCTATGACCATAAAATTAATATAATAAACGAGTTTTCCTATGATTTTAAAAAAGGGAAAAAGTATGCTATTGTTGGGGAAAGCGGTAGTGGGAAATCTACATTGATAAAATTATTACTTGGATATTATGAGGATTATAAAGGGGTAATTGAAATAGATAACAAGGATCAGAAAAAGATTGATAGAAGTTATAATCAACTATTTTCTGTGATTCATCAAGATATTTTTCTCTTTAATAAAACAATAAAGGAAAATATTACTCTCTATAAAGAATTTTCCGATGATAAATTAATGGATGCATTAGAAAAAAGCGGTCTTAAAAAGTTTATTTCTTCTCTTCCAAATGGAGTTGATACACTGGTGGCAGAGAATGGAAAAAATTTATCTGGAGGACAGAAACAGAGGATCGCAATTGCTAGAGCTCTTATCCATGAATCTCCTATTATTATTTTAGATGAGGCAACTTCTTCGTTGGACATGGAAACAGCTCATGATATAGAAAATAAGTTGTTACATACAGAAAACAAATTAATTATAACGATAACTCATAAATTGTCAGAAAATATCCTATGTCAATATGATGAGATTCTTGTCGTTAATAGAGGCTGTGTCAGTGAAAGGGGAAAGTTTGAACAATTAATTCAGGCAGATGGAGAATTTAAGAGACTTTTTCAAATTGGAAAAGAATAATAAAATTTCGTGCAGTAAGGCCAGAGATCTTGTTATTTGGAAAAAAAACTTGCTTATTCCTTTTATTAACGTTATAATGTAACATATCAAAATAGTGAAATGACTGCATAAATAGCTTGGTAGCAATTCAATATTGTTGAGATGAATTCTAGAAAAGAGGAGGCCATAATTATGATTCAGTTATATAAGCATGGTGCTTATTTGTTAAATGGGACAGAATTGGTAGAAGATACACCAGAAGCTGCTGCGATTTTGCAGAGTAAGCTTGGAACTGTTCCCACGAAAGAAGAAGCTGCACAAAATACAATGGCATATGGTATTTTAAAGGCACATAATACATCCGATAATATGGAAAAGTTAAAGATTAAGTTTGATCGTTTAACTTCTCATGATATTACATTTGTTGGAATTATTCAGACTGCAAGAGCAAGTGGATTAGAAAAATTCCCAGTACCTTATGTATTGACAAACTGCCATAACAGTTTATGTGCAGTTGGTGGAACGATTAATGAAGATGACCATATGTTTGGATTATCTTGCGCAAAGAAATATGGCGGCATTTATGTACCACCACATCAAGCGGTTATTCATCAATTTGCAAGAGAAATGCTGGCAGGATGCGGCAAGATGATTTTAGGTTCTGACAGCCATACCCGTTATGGTGCGCTTGGTACGATGGCATGTGGAGAAGGCGGTCCAGAAATTGTAAAACAGTTATTAAATAAGACTTATGATATTAATATGCCAGGCGTTGTAGCAATTTATCTGACAGGAAAGCCACAAAAAGGAGTAGGTCCTCAGGATATTGCACTTGCTATTATTGGTGAAGTATTTGCCAATGGTTATGTAAATAATAAAGTAATGGAATTTGTTGGAGATGGCGTACAGAACTTAAGTGTAGATTATCGTATTGGCGTAGATGTTATGACAACAGAGACAACCTGTCTGTCTTCGATCTGGACAACCGATTCTCAAGTAAAAGATTTCTATGAAATGCACTACAGACCAGAAGAATTTGCAGAGTTAAAACCTGGAAAGGTAGCTTATTATGACGGAGTTGTCTATGTAGATTTAAGCACAATCAAGCCAATGATTGCGATGCCATTCCACCCAAGCAATACTTATACAATTGAAGAGCTGAATGCAAATCTGGAAGATATTTTAGCTGATGTAGAGAAGAAAGCTCAGATTAGCTTAGATGGTAAAATTCCATTTACATTAAGAGACAAGATTCATAATGGAAGATTATATGTAGAGCAGGGTATTATCGCAGGCTGTGCAGGTGGTGGATTTGAGAATATTTGTGATGCAACCGATATTTTAGCAGGACATAGTATTGGCGCAGATGAGTTCTCATTAAGTGTATATCCAGCTTCTCAGCCAGTATTTATGGAATTAGTGAAGAATGGAAGTGTTGCTAAGTTAATGGAAACGGGTGCTACGATTCGTACTGCATTCTGTGGTCCATGCTTTGGCGCTGGTGATGTTCCAGCCAATAAGGGATTAAGTATCCGTCATTCAACGAGAAACTTCCCGAACCGTGAAGGTTCTAAGATTACAAATGGTCAGATTGCATCGGTAGCATTAATGGATGCTCGTTCCATTGCTGCAACCGCAGTAAATAAGGGTTATTTAACTGCTGCAACGGATATTGATGTAAACTTTACAAAGCCAAAATATTTCTTTGATAAGACAATTTATGATAACCGTGTTTATAACGGAGTTGGAAAGGCAGATCCTTCTGTTGAGATTAAGTTTGGACCTGGTATTGTCGATTGGCCTTCGATGGTTCCTTTGACAGAGGACATTATGCTTCGGGTTGTTTCTGAGATTCATGATCCAGTTACTACAACGGATGAGTTAATTCCATCAGGTGAAACAAGTTCTTATCGTTCCAATCCTCTTGGATTAGCAGAATTTACACTTTCCAGAAAAGATCCAGCCTATGTAGGCCGTGCAAAACAAGTTCGGGCTGCGGAAGAAATTCGTCGTACAGGTGCATGTCCGATGAAGGAAGATGAGGAAGTATCGGCTGCATTTCGTGTTGTAAAAGCTGCATATCCAGACTTAAAAGCAAGAGCAACTGAAATTGGAAGTACGATTTATGCAGTGAAACCAGGAGATGGTTCCGCTCGTGAACAAGCCGCATCTTGTCAGAGAGTTTTGGGTGGTCTGGCTAACATTGCGAAAGAATATGCAACGAAACGTTATCGCTCTAATTTGATTAACTGGGGTATGATTCCATTTATTTTTGAGGAAGAGGAACTTCCATTCCACAATTTAGACTTTATCTTTATTCCAGGAATTCGTACTGCAATTATCAATAAAGCAACAAAAGTCAAAGCCTATGTCGTAAGAGATACATTAGAAGAATTTGAACTTCAGATCAAAGAAATGACAGATGATGAACGTCAGATTATTTTAGATGGCTGTTTAATTAACTTCTATAAAGAGAGCAATAAATAATTAAGAAATAAAAGCTAGATGAGAACTGCTGCACTATTAATTAGACCTTATGAGTGTAGCAGTTCTTTTTCCATGATTCGTGAATGTCGAAAAAAGAACAGGAGAAGAAAAATGAGAAAGAGATTATTATGTATCATAATGTCGGCGCTTATGATGGCAGCAATGTTTAGTGGTTGTGGTAGCAGCGATGCAGATGAAACAACAAAAGGAACGACGAAAGCAGTAGAAACTGAGAAAGAAAAAACGACAGAAGAAAAAAACACAAAAACAGAAACAGATAAGGAAACAGAAACAGATTCCGATTCGGATGATGAAGAGAAGAAATATGCAAAAGCAGATGGGGATCTTATTTATTGGTCTATGTGGAATTCGGATGATCCGCAGGCGAAAGCAATCCAGAAGGTAATTGATGCTTATGAAGAGGCTTCCGGTAATACTGTAAAGGTAAAATGGAAGGGAAGCGATATTAAAAAAACGCTGCAAGATCAATTGGATACTGGAAAAGGAATTGATTTATTTGATGAAGATTATTACCGTGTTGCTCGATCTTATGCAGATAGCTGTTTGGATTTGACGGATATGGCAGAGGAGGCAGATTATGAATCAAAGTCTCGCAAAGTAATTGTAGATGCTTTGATAGAGGAAGCAGGAAGTTTGAAAGGAATTCCATATCAGTCGTACACGTCTGGTATTTTTTATAACAAAGCAATCTTTGAAGAGGCAGGAATTGAAAAAGAGCCAAAAACATGGGAAGAATTTTTGGATATATGTGAAAAGATTAAAGAAGCTGGTTATTCTCCATTGGCATTGGATGATAAATATGTGCTTTATAATTATGGATACCATTTAGCGAGACACATTGGGCAGGATAAAGTAAAAGAATTATGTAAAAAGGGCGGATGGAAAGATTCCGAAGAAGCTTTGAAAGCAGCAGAAGATATGGCTTATTTGGTAGAAAAAGGATATATTGATGGAAATAAGCCAGGTACTTATCCAGCGAGTGAAAACACAATTGGATACAATGAGACTGCAATGATTGTTATGACTTCTGCAGTTCCAAATAGAATTCAAAAAAATACAGAAGCGGAAATTGAATGGGGTATGTTTAATTATCCTACTGTGGAAGATGGAAAAGATAAACAAACAGTTGCGAATATTGGTGGTCGTGCGTTTGCAATTTCAAAGGATTCTAAAAATGCAGAGGCAGCGTTTGACTTGATTATGATGATTACAACAGGAGAATATGATCAGGAAATCGCGTTAGCATCTGATTCAATTCCAGCTGACCCGACAAATAAGGAGTGGCCAGAAATACTTCCGTGCAAGAAGGAATTGGAAGGTTTAACTGGTACTTATGAGGGAAATATGGGATTGAATACAAATTCTGATTTTAAAAATGTGTTAAAGGATTTACTTTTGGAGTTATTTGAAGGTAAGTTAAGTCCAAAAAAATTTATTTCAGAAGCAGATGCTTCATTTAAAGATTAAAGACTAACAATTATAATTGCAGCAACAATCCGCATTTTATTATCATGATATATTGTCTAATATAAGGTTCTTTTTGTTGGAAGGGTCAGCTCTGAAGAATAAAAACTTTTCGCAATAAAAAATACCAGATATTCTCTACTTTTCTCCTGATAGGTGTAAAATAGAATAAAAAAATTTTACGCACAGGAGAAAAGTATGCAGAAAAAGAAAATGAAGAAAAAAGCAGACTGGCTTACAAAAGCAAAGAAACGTAAGGCAAAGAAAACGGACCGTGGAATTGTAGATGTGATGATGCTTATACGCCACTTTTTTAAAGAACTTCCACAATGGCTGAATGAGATGGCGGATCCACGGAACCCTTCCTATATCACTTATAGCCAGTCTGACTTGGTGTTGATGGGAATCCTGAAAAATATGTGTGCGGTAAAAAGCATGCGCTCAATGGAAGAAACATTCAATGAGCAACCGTGTATTGATACCCTTCGGTTTCTGTCTGGAGATCAGGGGCTGATGGAAATGCCGCATGCAGACACGCTGAATTATTATCTGGAGCGCCTGTCTCCGGCCTGTCTGGCGGATGTAAGGAAAAGGATGGTAAAAAGCCTGATCCGCAAGAAAAGCTTTTACCGTTCCAAACTTCTTGGAAAATACTGGCGTATCATCATAGATGGCACGGGACTCTTCTATTTCCGTGAAAAACACTGTGAGAATTGCCTTGTAACAACCATTACACGTGAAGAAGAAGGAAAAGAGGTGAAACAGAAAAGGTATTATCATAAAGTTCTGGAGGCAAAGCTGGTACTGGCTCCGGGGATCATCATCAGTCTGGACACTGAGTTTATAGAAAATGAGAACGAGGATGTCAGCAAGAATGATTGTGAGCTCAATGCGGCAAAAAGACTGTTGGAACGGTTGAGCCGGGATTATCCGAGACTGCCCATCTGTCTGCAGGGGGATGCGCTCTATGCGGTAGAGCCAATTATGAAGCTGTGCCGTGAACATGGTTGGAAATATATCCTGACCCAGAAAGCAACACGGCAGAAAGTGCTGGCAGAGAGTTATGAATGGATTGCCCGTGGAGGCGGTGCGGAGAGAGTAGAAGGAATAGGGAAAGAAAAGGGGATGGGAGAATACGTCAATCATGTAGAAGAGACTGCAGGGAAGAAAGAAGAAGCAAATATGTATCGCTACAGGTATGAAGCAGATGAGTCGGGGAAGAAAGAAATACATGAATTCCAGTGGATCACAAACCTTGAGGTGACGAAGAAAAATCTGGAGGAAATGATAGAAGCAGGTCGTGGGAGATGGAAAATAGAGAATGAGGGATTTAATAACCAGAAAAACGGGATCTATGAAATAGAACACTTAAACAGCCGCAACAGCAATGCGATGAAAAACCACTATCTGATCACCCAGATTGCCGATATCATTATGCAGATCTACCTATCATTCAGCCCGTTAAGGAAAACGATCAGGCAGAGCAAAAAAAATACATCTTCAAGGTTACTGGAAAGTTTTCGTAGACACACAGTAACAGATGAAGATGTATCCTACATCACGAGATACACAACAGTGTATCTCGAATAATAAAGTTATTATACCACAGGAGGTGGTGGAATGGAAGATGCAATTTAAATAAATATCCATATTTTTTGAAAGTGGGACAATTGTGGCGAAGGGATGTGGATAACTTTTCTGAATCAAATGTTCTTAGTGGAAAAGCAACATAACAAATATGTTCTGGCTGGAAAGTTGAGCTTTTTAATATTTATTCTTTGGTGCTGGTGTATTTTACATTGAATTTGTAATGAGATATGCTATAATTTATGATGGAATGTTTTTTGAACGAAGATATTTTGAAAAATATAAAGATTCATGAAAGGATTGGTGAAGCGATGGCTGTCAGTTATAAAAGACTTTGGAAATTATTGATTGATCGTGATATGAAAAAAGGATTTAGCTGAAAAGGCTAATCTGAGCAGTTACACAATTAATAAAATGAATCGAGGCGATAATGTGACAACGGATATGCTCGTAAAAATATGTACCGTTCTCAACTGCACCTTTGATGATATTATGGAAATGGTTCCTGACGAAAAATCATGATGCTTGTTTTTGTTGGACAGCGCCTTTGACACATTACTGACTAAAGAGTTATGAGGAGATTAGTAAATGGAGTTAATTAACAATACAACAAAAACATTAAGAGATGATTTGGCTATTGAAATTAAAAAAGGAAGCAAAGTTTCTATTGCAGCATCCTGTTTCTCAATCTATGCGTTTCAGGAATTAAAGAAAGAACTGCAAGGTATTGATGAGTTGAGATTTATTTTTACATCTCCCACATTTACAACGGAAAAAGCCAAAAAAGAGAAAAGGGAATTTTATATTCCCCGGTTAAATAGAGAGCGCAGTTTGTATGGAACAGAGTTTGAAATAAAGCTCAGAAATGAATTAACACAAAAAGCCATTGCCAAGGAGTGTGCCGAATGGATTCGTCAGAAAGTTACATTCAAATCCAATGTAACCAACGAATACATGATGGGCTTCATCAATTTGGATGATAAGAATTATATGCCTATCAATGGTTTTACTACTGTGGATTTGGGCTGTGAACGTGGCAATAACGCTTATAATATGGTTCAGAAAACAGAGGCGCCATTTTCAACTGCCTACATAGATTTGTTTGAAAGTATTTGGAATGATAATACAAAGTTGCAGGAAGTTACGGATGAAATCATAGAAAATATTACAGCTGCTTATAATGAAAATTCTCCAGACTTCATCTACTTTGTAACATTGTATAACATTTTCAATGAGTTCTTGGAGGATGTATCAGAAGATAATCTTCCGAACGAAGCTACTGGATTCAAGGAAAGCAAAATCTGGTCGATGCTTTATAATTTCCAGAAGGATGCCGTTCTTGCAATCATTAGTAAGCTGGAAAAGTACAATGGGTGCATTTTGGCAGATAGTGTCGGTCTTGGTAAAACCTTTACAGCCCTGGCAGTTATTAAGTATTACGAAAACAGAAATAAGTCTGTGCTTGTACTATGTCCCAAGAAATTGACAAATAACTGGAATACTTATAAAGACAACTATGTAAACAATCCTATCGCTGCGGATCGCCTGCGTTACGATGTTCTTTACCATACAGACTTGAACCGTAAACACGGAAAATCCAATGGCTTGGATTTAGATAGGCTGAACTGGAGCAATTACGATTTGGTCGTAATTGATGAATCTCATAACTTCCGTAATGGTGGAAAACTGTCTGGTGAGGATAATGAAAAAGAAAACCGCTATCTGAAATTGTTAAATAAAGTTATTCGCAAAGGGGTTAAAACTAAAGTCCTGATGTTATCGGCGACTCCAGTAAATAATCGTTTCAATGATTTGAAAAATCAGCTGGCGCTTGCTTATGAAGGCAATACCGAACTGATTGATGATAAATTGAACACTACTCGCAGCATTGATGATATTTTTAAAAGTGCACAGAGAGCGTTCAACACCTGGAGCAAATGGGAACCTGCTGATAGGACAACTGAGAATTTGCTTCGTATGTTGGACTTCGATTTTTTTGAGGTTTTAGATTCCGTAACGATTGCCCGATCCCGAAAACATATTCAGAAGTATTATGATACTACGGATATTGGAACGTTTCCAACCAGATTGAAGCCTATTTCATTAAGACCTCCGCTTACCATTCTGAAGAAAGCTATTAACTATAATGAGATTTACGAACAGCTGACGATGTTGTCCCTGTCAATTTATACACCTTCTCATTTTATTCTTCCAAGTAAAATGGAGAAGTATGCTGAATTGTATGAGGATAATAAAGTAAATATTGGTTTTACTCAGGCAAACCGGGAACAAGGTATCCGGCGTCTGACTGCAATCAATCTGATGAAGCGTATGGAAAGCTCTGTGTATTCTTTTAATTTGACATTGAAGAGAATCCTTGAGCTGATCGATTCAACGATACATAGTATCGACACTTACGATAAGACGTCATCTGTCAAACTTGATTTGACAGACATTACCAATATTGATGATTACGACAGTGAAGATCAGAACGGTGACGAGCTGTTCACTTTTGGAAAAAAAGTCAGAATCGAAATTGGAGACATGGACTATAAGTCCTGGAGAGACAGTCTTGTGAAAGACCATGAAGTTCTTGAGCTGCTGACCCTGATGGTGGGGGATATTACGCCTGAGTATGATTCCAAGCTTCAAGAGCTGTTCCAAGTTATCAGGAATAAATTGGAGCATCCGATCAACGAAGGAAACAAGAAGATTATTATTTTCACAGCCTTTGCAGATACAGTAGGCTATCTTTACGATAATGTAAGCAAATTTGTGATGGATAATTTCGGGCTAAATACAGCGATGGTATCTGGATCTGTAGAAGGACGTACAACAGTTCCGAAGCTCCGCAGCGATCTAAATACCGTGCTGACTTGCTTCTCTCCGATTTCCAAGGACAAGCATCTTTTAATGCCAGGGGATAAAACGGAAATTGATTTCCTGATTGCAACGGACTGTATTTCGGAAGGTCAGAATTTACAGGACTGTGATTACTTGATTAACTATGATATTCACTGGAATCCTGTTCGTATCATTCAGCGTTTTGGGCGTATTGACCGTATCGGAAGTAAAAATACTTACATCCAGCTGGTGAACTTCTGGCCGGATGTAACGCTTGACGAGTATATCGATCTGAAGGCAAAAGTCGAAACTCGTATGAAAATCGTGGATATGACCGCAACTGGCGATGACAATCTTTTGAGTGAAGAAGAGAAAACTGACCTTGAATATCGCAAGGCACAGTTGAAACGTTTGCAGGAAGAAGTTGTGGATATTGAAGATATGTCATCAGGTATTTCCATTATGGATTTGGGATTGAATGAATTTCGTCTGGATTTGCTGGAATACATCAAGCATCATCCAGATATTGATAAAACTCCATTCGGACTTCATTCTGTAGCAGCTGCATCAGAAGATACACCAGCAGGAGTCATCTATGTTCTGAAGAATCGTTCCAATAGTGTGAATATTGATAATCAGAATAGATTGCATCCGTTCTATATGGTTTATATCAGTAATGAGGGTGAAGTGATTTGTGATCATCTTTCTCCAAAGCAGATGCTTGATAAGATGCGATTCCTTTGTAAAGGGAAGACTGAGCCTATTCCTGAACTGTATCGCCAGTTTAATAAAGAGACTCGTGATGGGCGGAATATGTCGGCACTCTCCAAGTTGTTGGGCGATGCCATTTCCTCTATCATTGAGGTTAAAGAAGAAAGTGATATTGACAGCTTTTTAGGCGGCGGTCAGATCAGTTTTCTCACAAATGAAATAAAAGGACTGGACGACTTTGAATTGATTTGTTTCCTGGTTGTCCGATAACATAGAAAGCGAGGTGGGATAATGCTTGGTTTGCCAAAAGCTACCGAACTGAGTAAGCAGCTTCCCAAGAATGCAATTTATGCAAAGTTCCAAATGAACACCGCAGAAAGGGCAAAAATTGATGCCGATATTTCAAGAATCACCATTGTCAACGAGGTGTCCCCAGCCAAAATAAATATTGCAGAGGGTGAGCAGGTTAAATCATTCTTTGTCCTTCTGGTAGCTCTGAAAAGGAAAGATTTTGAGGAAAAGACCATTATCACGATTTCAAAATTGATCCCGCAGAATATGATACTGGTATTGGAGTGTGCTGGAGAAGTAAAACTTGCCATTTACCACACGAAGCTGATACAGACGGATTGGAAACGAAAAGAAGATCTTTCCATTGAACTGAAGGGATTGAACATGGATACCGTTTGGGAGAATATCATTGTTCAAATCGGCGGTATCACGATAGAACAGGGAAATACCCTGGATGAGCAGATAGCGGTTGATGAGCAGCGAATGAAAATTCAAAAGGAAATCGACCGTTTGACAAAGGCTGCAAAGATTGAAAAGCAGCCGAAGAAAAAGTTTGAGCTGACGCAGCAGATTAACAAGCTCAAGCGGCAATTGGGGGTGTAAACTATTAGTAAGTTTGATTATGATCCAATTCCAGAATCTTTACAAAAGAGTATGGAGATTAGTGAGAATCTTCGTGATAAATTCTCGCCTATTTTGGAACAGCAAGACCATATTCAGAAAATTGTAAATGCTGCATCTGTTCCAGCTTTGGATACAATAAAGGATGTTGCAGATAATGACACTATGAAGGCTTTACAGAAAAGCACTGCAACAGTGAGCACTATTATGGAAAATAGTCGAACAATACAGGCAATGGCTAGTGCTGGTTCTGCTCTTCAGGCTTTACAAAATAACAGTATGATTCATACGATAGGCGAACTCGCAATAAAGTCTGCAATTCAAAACTATCAATTTGAGAGTCCGGTACTTAAGATGATTGAAGCATGGAACGACAGTGTTGTCACAAATTTAGCATCGGGATTGACTGCACTTGTTACAAATCCTTTGATGCAAGAAATTCAATCCGTGACCTCCAATCTGGGTAAGTGGTTACAGACAATAGATTTTTCTCCGTTGACAAGTATCTTAGAGAACATTCAAAACATTGGCTTTGATTATGACTATGAAGAAGTCAACGAAGTGTTTTTGAAAGCGATGTTTGATGCTCGATGGTTTCCGTATGCAGGATGGATTGCTGATTTTAGAATTGTAGATGCGATGCTTGAGATTATTGATACAAGCAGAGTCAGTAAGAATCGTGTTAAGAGAATCGACAAGCTGATTTTTTCTTACTATAACAAGGAAGAAATAAACAATCTAAAGCGTGGATGGAGACGGATGAAGCTCCCCTCTTACATGACAAGGATTTTGGTTCAATCTGTTCAGGCATACCACCGCAGAGAATACGCACTTACCGTTAGTGCGTTGTCAACTTTGTGGGAGGGAATTATTCAAGAGAAGATGAGCGATAGCGGTTACCGTATCAGCCGAAAGACCCGTGAAAATCTTACAAAGTTGATTGAGGAAAATGAGTTCGATAAAATCTTCTCATCATTTTGCGAGGAATTCATTTTCTATAATTGTACCAAACCAGAAGATGTCAAACTGGATGTCCCTGGTCGTCATGGCATTGCTCATTGTTGGTACGACACCTATCCAAATAGGAAAATGGCGCTGAATGCCATTCTGTTTACAGATTTTCTGTTGGGATTAAAACCTTTAGAGAAAACGGAGGAAGAAACAAATGGATAAATTGAAGATGCACACACCTAACAGGGCTGATGAAAATTTCAAAAAGCTGGTAGCATTGTTCCCGAATGCTGTTACGGAAACAATCAATGAAAACGGTGAAGTAGTCCGTGCTATTGATAAGGATGTTCTGATGCAGGAAATTTCCTGCACGGTGGTTGATGGCAATGAGGAACGCTATCAGTTCACATGGCCAGATAAGAAGAAATCAGTTCTTCTGGCAAATGCGCCTATTTCCAAAACCTTGCGCCCGTGCCGTGAAGAAAGCGTGGGGAAGGATGGGACTCCAGGTGGTTTTGATTCCGAAAACCTCTATATCGAGGGCGATAATCTAGAAGTGCTCAAGCTACTGCAGGAAACTTATCTCGGCAAAATCAAGATGATTTACATCGATCCACCGTATAACACGGGAAATGATTTTGTGTATGCTGATGATTTTGCTCAGAGTACAGAGGAATATCTTGTAAACAGCGGACAGTTTGATGGAGAGGGCAATCGCTTGGTAGCCAATACAGAAAATAATGGTCGCTTCCACACTGATTGGTTAAATATGATTTATCCTCGTCTTCGTATCGCAAAGGATCTGTTGACGCCTGATGGTGTAATATTCATTAGCATTGATGATAATGAGTTGGAAAATCTCAAAAAAATATGTGATGAGATATTTGGGGCAAGTAATTTTGTTAATATAATATCCCTAAAGACTAAAGATAGTTCGGGGGCATCAGGCGGCGGCGAAGATCGTCGTCTAAAAAAGAATATTGAGTTCGTTCTTTGCTATGCTAAGGGTGATTTTACGGGATTCAAGGAGCTTTATCGTCCTGTTGAAATAGGCCAATTTCTTTCGGAAATGGAAGCCTCAAACCGTAGTTTCAAATATACAACTGTGTTTACGAATCTTGGCAAAAAGGAGTATGTAAAAACAATCAAAGACGGTTCAGGTCAAGATATGATTATCTATAAACATACTGGCTATGAAACCAAAAGCCTAAAAAAGATTTCGCAGGAGGAGAATTGTAGTATAATTGATGTGTTTTATAGATATTTAGACAGGATTTGTACAACAGAAAATGCTCAAACTTCTATTAGGACACGGGTAAAAAAAGCTACTACGGGGGATGATGGACTGTTCTCTGTAGAATATATGCCTATTTCAGGTCGTAATAAGAATAAACTTACAACGATTTATTTTGTTGGGGAACAGAAAAGGCTTGTTAGTTGGTTTGACGTTCTATGTATAAAAGAAAATGGTATTATCTACAAAAAGGAAAAAGTCGGGACTTTTTGGAGTAGATTTAATTGGAATAATGTTGCTCGGGAAGGTGGTGTCCCTTATCCAAATGGAAAAAAAGCAGTTGCTTTTGTTGAACAGTTATGTAAAGCAGGCACTACAGTAGATGAGGATGACATAGTGTTGGATTTTTTCTCGGGATCTGCAACGACTGCACATGCGGTGATGAATTGCAACAACAGGGATGGTGGAAATAGAAAATTTATTATGGTGCAATTACCAGAAATCCCTGAGCTGTCATCTGTTGAATATGATTTCGATGTACAGACAATATGTGAAATCGGCAAAGAACGTATTCGCCGTGCCGGTAAGAAAATTAAAGAGGATAGTCCTTTGACAACGCAAGACCTCGACATCGGTTTTCGTGTGCTCAAATGCGATACTTCCAATATGAAGGATGTCTACTATAACCCTGCTGACTACGAAGTAGACCTGTTTGACTTGATAACCGATAATATCAAGGCAGACAGAACTCCGGAAGACCTGCTCTTCCAGGTGATGCTTGATTTGGGTATAGAACTTTCCAGCAAAATTGAGGAAACTGTGATTGCTGGCAAGAAGGTATTTGATGTTGCCGATGGATTCCTGATTGCCTGCTTCGATGCCGACGTAACTGATGAGACAATCAAGGCGATCGCTCAGAAGGAACCTTATTATTTTGTGATGCGTGACAGCACCCTAGCAAACGACAGTGTCGCTGCGAACTTCGAACAGATTTTTGCTACATACAGTCCTGACACAGTAAGGAAGGTGCTGTAAATTGAAGCAAATAACAGAGATAACTCGGAGAGATATTTTTTCCTTGTTCCTATATGGTATGGACATTGTGGAATTTTGGGAAAATAAACACATCAGTTATGGGTGTTATGGTAAATTGAGCGAAATTGACTTTCTGAAACGAATTTACGACCTCAAATCCTTACCCAGTCATGATAATCGTTTTGACGATGCTGAGGGCGATATATGGCAACATACAATAAATAACGATGACTATGAAAATGGATGGATTTTTGAAGATGAGCGATTTGGATTACTAAATGGCGAGGATGAGGTGTTGTTGAATTTCCTTTGTGCGGTATTTCACCCGGCTGTAAGAGTTGAAAATGGGTATTGGAAAGAATTTCTTGAAGCAGTAAACGGATTTCTTCGGGCAGATGGGTATGAACTTTATGCTGAAAGTAAGATTTCTGGTCGAGATGTATTTGGATGGAGAAATTATAACGCTGAAGAAAATGCTTTGTTTATTCCTTTTTCACAGAGATACGAAAAAGAAATAAAGTCAAAACAGCTGAAACTTTCATTGAACATGAAAACACGAAATCAAATATTCAAATTGCTAGAAAAGTATTCTTCCGTATACAGGGAAACTACTGAGACTGGGTGGCAGTATGACATTACAACAAGCGAATGTGTTTTTCGAGACATTTCGCAGTTCTATATGCCAAGATGCTTTGATGAAAATGGAAACTATGTTGATACCTCTGATATGGAGCAATTCATATTACATAATTCTCCATTTTGCGTATTTGATGCGATTGAATTGTATGAGAAATACAATAAAGATACTGATTTTGCTGTTCAGATTACCGCACTTCTCAAGCTGAACTCTGTAGCTTACAAACTGGAGTATGGGAAAATTGAAAGTATACTTGATGTTTCTATTAACAAAAAAGATGTATCTTCGATTTCTGAAAAGGGTTTAAGAGAACTTCTTATGGAAGCTGAGAGTTACTACAAAAAAGGCAATAAACAAATTGCTGTTGAGAAAATGTGGGATGCGTTTGAAAGATTAAAAACTTATTATTCTCCTTCGCTTAATAAGGCTCAATCAGCAACCAAAATCATTGATGATATGAGTGGCTCTGATACTGATTTCAAATCCATGTATGAAACAGAATTTAAAGCATTGACTACTATCGGCAATAGTTTTAGAATCCGTCATCACGAAACAACAAAGATTGATATAACAGATAATCGACAGTATGACTATTTCTACAAACGTTGTCTTGCTTTGGTATCTGTGGCTATTCTATACTTGGAAGGAGGAACAAGCGCATGAAGTTTAATTTTAAGATACAGCAATACCAAACGGATGCTGTCGATGCTGTGGTTAAGGTGTTCCAGGGACAGGGATACCACGACAGGATCAGCTACATTAGAGATGTGGGCAAAAGACAAGCGAATCAGCAGATGCGGTTAAATATTGAGATGGATCAGCAGTACTCCTGGGATACGGGCGAGGAGCGTCAGCTAAACATCTATGACTTAGATGACGATGATATTGGCTACAAAAACGAAGTGGTAGAACTGACGGACGATCAGCTGCTGCTGAATATTCAGAAGATACAGGGACAGAATAACATCAAACAGTCCTCAAATCTTGTGAAAGACTTGGGCAGGTGTAGCCTTGATATTGAAATGGAGACTGGTACCGGTAAGACCTATGTTTATATCAAGACAATGTTTGAGCTGAATAAAAAATATGGATGGAGTAAGTTCATTGTTGTTGTTCCGTCCATCGCTATCCGTGAGGGCGTGAAAAAGACCTTTGAAATTACCGCAGATCATTTCATGGAGTATTACGGGAAGAAAGCTCGTTTCTTCATCTATAATAGCTCAAACCTGAATCAGCTGGATAACTTTTCGTCCAGCTCTGGTATCAATGTAATGATTATCAATACGCAGGCTTTTGCTTCTTCTCTGAAAGAGGACGGCAGGAGTAAGGAAGCCCGTATTATTTATTCCAAGCGTGATGAGTTTGGTTCCCGACGTCCGATTGATGTGATTAAGGCGAACAGACCCATTATCATTTTGGACGAACCGCAGAAGATGGGCGGTGCTGTTACCCAGAAAGCGTTGAAGAATTTCAATCCTCTGTTTATGCTGAATTATTCTGCAACTCATGCCGTTAGGCATAATATGGTTTATGTTCTGGACGCACTGGATGCGTTCAACAAGCGTTTGGTTAAGAAGATTGAGGTGAAGGGCTTTGAAGTGAAGAACTTCCGGGGCACGGATAGTTATATGTTCCTGGAGCAGATCGTTCTCTCTTCCAAGAAACCACCTATGGCTCGTATTGAGCTGGAAATTGGTTATAATAAGTCCATTAACCGGGAAACTCGTGTTTTGGGCGTTGGAGATGACCTGTATTATGTATCTCAGGAGATGGAACAGTATAAGGGATATACGATTTCTGACATTGATCCTTTCCGTGGCGCAGTGACCTTTACCAATGGTGAAGTGATCAAAACTGGGGAAGTATCTGGAGATGTGTCAGAGTCTGATATGCGTAGGATTCAGATTCGTGAAACTATCCTTTCTCACTTCGAGAAGGAAGAAAAGTTGTTTAATATGGGAATCAAGTCCCTTTCTCTTTTCTTCATTGACGAGGTTTCCAAGTATCGTCAGTACGATGCGGATGGAAACGAAGTTCTGGGTGAATATGGGAAGATATTTGAAGAGGAATACCTGAATATACTTAACGACTACATTACTGTTTTCGATACTCCTTACCAGAAATATTTGAAATCTATGTGCAGTGATGTGAGTGCGGTTCACAAAGGATATTTTAGTATTGACAAAAAGACTGGCAGAAGTATCGACAGCCAGCTGAAGCGTGGCAGTGAGTTTTCTGACGATATTTCCGCTTACGATCTGATTTTGAAGAACAAAGAACGTCTGTTGTCCTTTGACGAGCCCACACGTTTTATTTTCTCCCATTCTGCCCTGCGTGAGGGCTGGGATAATCCGAATGTATTTCAGATTTGTACGTTAAAGCATTCTGACAGCCAGACTGCAAAGCGTCAGGAAGTGGGGCGTGGTCTGCGCCTTTGTGTAAACCAGCATGGTAATCGTATGGACGCTGAAAGCTGCGGTGACAGTGTTCATGACATCAATATGCTTACAGTGATTGCAAGCGAAAGCTATAAGGGTTTCGTGACTGATCTTCAGAGCGATATTAAAACTATTCTGTATGACAGACCGACGACTGCCACCAGCGAATACTTTAAGGGCAAGTATGTCAAAGTAGATGGAACACCTACTCTTATCGACAGCAATATTGCCAATGCCATTGAGTTTTATCTTATCAGCAATGGCTATGTCGATATGAAGCGTAAGGTTACAGATAAGTACCGTACCGATGTGAAGATGGGAACGGTTGCTCCGATGCCTGAAGAAATTCAATCTATGGCAGAGGGAATTCATGTTCTGATTCAGTCTGTTTACGATGATAGTGTTCTCAAAGATATGTTCTCTGATGGTCATGAAACTAAGGTTAAAGAGAATCCTCTGAATGAGAATTTTGCGAAGGCTGAGTTTCAGGCGTTATGGAAACAGATCAATCACAAATATGCTTATACCGTTGAGTTTGACAGTGATGAACTTATTCGTAAGTCGATTGCTCATATCAACGAAAAATTATTTGTTTCAGAACTTCAATATACAACAACGATCGGCAGACAAAAATCTCAAATGAATGAATATGAGATAAGTCGTGGAGATTCGTTTGTAAGGGAAAGTTCTGGTACTTATACATTAACTCATGCTCAGACAAGCCAGATAAAATACGATTTAATTGGTAAAGTTGCTGAGGGAACTGTTCTGACTCGAAAAACAGCAGCTGCTATCTTGAAAGGCTTAAGAGCGGATAAACTTTATATGTTCAAAAACAACCCAGAAGAGTTTATCTCTAAGGTCATTAAGCTTATTAAAGAACAAAAAGCAACCATGATTGTTGAACACATTTCCTATAATCAGCTTGAAGGTGGCTATGATAGTGCCATTTTTACCGCAGAAAAGAGCGCACAGACCTTTGATAAAGCCTTTCGTGCGAATAAAGCAATTCAGGATTATGTATTTACGGACGGTTCTGCAGAAAAGAGCATTGAGCGCCGTTTTGTAGAAGACCTGGATGCAGCACAAGAGGTCTGTGTATACGCAAAACTTCCCAAAGGCTTCCATATTCCTACTCCTGTGGGAAATTATTCACCTGACTGGGCAATTGCTTTTTATGAAGGAACAGTAAAACATATTTTCTTTGTAGCGGAAACCAAGGGTACTATGGAGAGTTTGAATCTCAGACCTATTGAACAAGCAAAGATTTCCTGTGCAAAGAAGTTGTTTAACGAAATGTCTACAAGCAATGTGAAATATCATGATGTAGATAGCTATCAGAACCTATTGAATGTGATGAAGCTACTATAACATTGCAATAACCTACTATGTGTTGAGTACATTTTGAGTACACTTTTTATGAGAGACAGAAGCAATCAGGCGAATGTGGCGAAAAATACGGCAAATTATAGCGTGGACGCTACATAAAATATGTATATCTCAAAAACCCACCTCCAGTTCGAATAAATATTTCTTAAAGTGCATAAAATTTTAATGGAAAGCTCTATTGACTTTCCACTTTGCGCTTGCTAGAATGTAAGTACAAAGAAAGTTTACCACTGACCGATATGTGGTATATAAATGGTCGGGTTGAAAGTTTACCGCTGACCAATATGCGGTATATAAATGGTTGGGTCGAAAGTATGGTCCTTCGCCGCAAGGCGAGGGGCTTTTTCCATAATGAGGATAAATAAATGAAAAAAACGGGATTTTATATTATCAAAGATAAATTTTTTGAAGATATGTCGGATCCGTATCTTAAAGGAAATAAGGCGGGGAACAGACCGCATTATTACTGCTTTGAGGATACAAGTACCAGGATATACTGGATGATACCATTGTCCAGTCGCATTGATAAATATAGACGGCTTATAGAGAAAAGGGAAAAAGCAGGGAGACCTTGCGATATTATCCATATTGTTAAACTGGATGACAGCCGGGAAAGCGCATTTCTGATACAGGATATGTTTCCGATAACAGAAGAATACATAGAACGGGAATACACGATTGCTGGAAATCATTTGATGTTGACCAGTGAGCATACCGCCAGAGAGATTGAGCGAAAAGCGAGAAAAGTTATGGGGATGTTGAAGCGTAGTATTAAATTTACGCCAACACAGCCAGATGTTATGACGATATTGAAGAAACTGCAGGGGCGCAGGAAGTGATTCTAACTGGCTCTAAAAATCTGTAGTGACATAAGTATGAGAAGAAGTTATAAAAATAAGAATAATAAAATCAATAAAAAACATAGAAAAGTAGCCAGTTCGAGTTATCCGCTGAGGAGTTCGAGTAGTACAAGAGTATATGATTTATATTATATGGCAGGCGGTCTATAGGATCGCCTGCTATATTAGGATTATATATTTTTTGGTATATTATTACTTATAAATTAATTGCTATTATTTCATATAAAGAAGAAAAATTTAAGCGATAAAATTAATGGGGGTATTAATATGCCTTTAACAAATATTCAATTTCAGAAGAGCGAATGGTGGAAAAAATTATGGTCAATGCCTGATCTGCCAGGCTGTATTACCAGTGGGGAAACGATTGAAGCTACGGTTGCAAATGCAGTAGACGCAAAGAAAGTATGGATTGAAGCTGCACTGGAAGAAGGAATTGAGATAAACGGTAATGATAGGCGAAAGGCTTAAGTAAAATTAGCTTTTCGCCGTTGTTTTGTATATAACAGTCATTCCATTTTTCATGGCTTGAAATGCTGCTAGATAGAGTCGTTGATAATTGGAAATGCAAGGGTAACAGCGAATCCTCTTTGTTTTCCGTGGTCAAAAGATACTGTTCCCTTGTGAGCGGAAATAATCTGCCCAACAATCAAAAGTCCTAAACCGTGCCGTGGTTCGGTAGTGCCGTCGTCACTCATCATATAATGAGGAGTAGTCCTGAGTTTTTCTAACTTTTCATCTGTAACGCCTATACCATTGTCTTTGACGATAATTTTGTATTCTGTATTGCTTTTTTCAACGCATACCGAAATCGTGCAGCCATCGGGATTATGTGTTTGAGAATTTGTAATCAGGTTTCCGATTGCCCGCCGCAGCAACTCTTTATCTCCGTTTATGACACAGGCAGTCAATGTTTCATCGGTGTTCCATTCTATTGGGTATTTTTTTCCTATACCTAAATTGAGAAAGTCAACAACACTCTGCCTTGCAATCGCAACGAGATTGACAGGTTTTGGATTGATTGGCTGCATATTATATTCTAATTTCGACGCAAGATTCAGGTCATTGATGAGATTCTTCATTTTTGTGCTTTGCTGGCGGATAATCCGTGCTTTTTTCCTTTCGCTTTCTGGCAGGCTTTCGTTGTCTTCAATCTGTCCAGCATATCCCATTACCATAGAAAGTGGTGTGCGGATGTCGTGAGAGACGCCAGAAATCCAGTTTGCTCTTGCTGTTTCTTTTCTTTGTAGGTTTCGTTTCTGTTTTTGGAGAATATCCGATGTCTGATTAATTTTAGCAGCAAGGTTGGATAAAAGCCCTTTTTCCCTGACGTAGACAGGCTCGCCTGAAGGAAGCGCCTGTATTCCGTTAGTAATTGGCTTAACAGATTTCAGCAATTTGGAATTAGCGATTATATAAATCAGGAAAATCAAAAAAATATTCACGCCGATCACAATTAGGACAGTATATGGGGCGTTTTTGATGAAATCATAATCCCAGCTTGGATACATATGTTTCCAATATCTATCTTTCGGATAGCCAACAACAACCAATCCATTTTCGGATTCTCCCGTGTAGGTAGGGTACCCGTCAATATATCCCCGTGTCAAACTTGCAATATCAGAGATCGTATATTGCAGCGGAACAGTATCTGGCAGATTTTCTGTATGCCATTTTACCTCTAATGTGTCATTATCAATATAGATTGCCCAAGCATTTTCCCGATTTAATTGATCCGATATATCGCCAGATAAGATGTATCCCGTCTCTGTTTCCTGTAAAGCCTCAGCAGTCTTTTTTGCGGTCGTCCACGGTTTGCCGTTTGCCGTTTGGCTTGTGGAAATAACGGCAAGAATAATGATATTAAGAACAATGACCAATATCGTACTTAAAAGCAATATACCTACAAACCGTCGAATAAGTTTTGTAATATCTTTCATATCATTTCTCCGCTAATACTAACTTGTAACCTAAGCCTCTCACAGTAATGAGGGATACGGGCTTTGACGGGTTAGCTTCGATCTTTTCTCGGATTCTGCGGATATGCGCCATCAGCGAGTTTTCATATCCGTATGGATTATCTCCCCATGCAGCTTCGCAAAGTTGATCGATTGTTACAATTCTTTCCGCATTACGGTAAAGCGCCAGCAATATATCATGTTCTTTCGCAGTCAGCGGAAAATGCTCATTTTCTTTTATAACTTCGGCACGGTCAAAGTCAATTTGACTTCCAGCAAGCGGAACAATGGGATTTTCTCCTTTGTAGTAATGCCGCAAGATGATTCCTATGCGTAAGGATAATTCTTTTGGCAAAAACGGTTTTACCATATAATCATCTGCACCAAGTCCCAACCCTTTCAGCTTGTCCTCATCTTCTCCACGAGCAGTTAAAAAGAGGACGGGAACTTCGGTAAAAGTTTTCATTTGTTCAAATAAAGAAAAGCCATTCCCATCGGGCAGCATTACATCCAGAATGGCAAGATCGGGTTTCCATTCCTTGCACATTTTCAAAGCTTCGGATACTGTTCCAGCAGTTTTTATTGCTTTGAAACCGTCCTGCTCTAAAATAGATGTTACCATTTCCAGTAGATCAGACTCATCATCTACGATGAGGATTTTTTTGTATTTTAAGTAATTATAATCCATAATGCAAACCTCCTTTTTTATATTATAACTTCTCGAAATCCTCAGTCCTGATTTTATAAGGCTTTCAGACCTATATC
>OERR01000095.1_pt1 | contig 22978 bp, 18 predicted proteins | sample 1540051 | NCBI WGS metagenome assembly OERR01 (sample SAMEA3891884, study PRJEB23780) | metagenome | biome: terrestrial biome; feature: animal house; material: Caecal content | place: Italy | collected 2015-05-05 | reverse complement strand
CCGCCAATTGAGAAGAATTTCTTTCCCAATTAACGGTTTTTCTTAGATAGCAGAAAAATTTCTGCTGAAACTTTCGTTTGTTCTTTAATGATGGAATAAACGGATTCCTGTAAACGCCATTGCCATTCCATACTTATTACACGTTTCGATTACTTGATCGTCACGAACGGAACCACCTGGCTGTGCAACATATTTTACACCACTCTTATGAGCACGTTCAATATTATCTCCAAATGGGAAGAATGCATCGGATCCAAGTGCAACATCCTGCATCTGATCCAGCCATGCTCTCTTTTCCTCTTTTGTAAATACTTCTGGTTTTACTTTAAATATTTTTTCCCATGCACCGTCCGCCAATACATCCATATATTCCTCGCCAATATAAACATCAATTGCATTGTCACGATCCGCACGTTTAATCTTATCTACAAATTGTAAATTCAAAACCTTTGGGCTTTGGCGAAGGAACCAATTGTCTGCCTTTTGACCAGCCAAACGTGTACAATGAACTCTGGACTGCTGACCTGCACCGATTCCAATTGCCTGTCCTCCCTTTGCATAACAAACCGAATTGGATTGTGTATATTTTAATGTAATCAAAGAAATAATTAAATCAATCTTTGCTTCATCTGGAATTTCTTTATTATCTGTAACTACATTTGTTAATAACTCTCGATTGATTGCCAGCTCATTTCTGCCCTGTTCAAATGTAATACCAAATACTTGTTTATGCTCAATTGGGTCTGGACGATATTCTGGATCAATCTGTAATACATTATAATTTCCATTTTTCTTGGACTTTAAAATCTCCAAAGCTTCCTCTGTATATCCTGGAGCAATTACTCCGTCCGATACTTCTCTTTTAATTAATCGTGCCGTATCCGTATCACATACATCGGATAAAGAAATAAAATCTCCAAATGAAGACATACGATCTGCGCCTCTTGCTCTTGCATAGGCACATGCAAGTGGAGATAATTCTCCCATATCATCCACCCAATAGATTTTTGCCAGCGTTTCTGTTAATGGAAGTCCTACCGCCGCACCTGCTGGAGAAACATGCTTAAAAGAAGTAGCTGCTGGAAGTCCAGTTGCTTCTTTCAACTCTTTTACTAACTGCCATCCATTAAATGCATCTAAAAAATTAATATAACCTGGTTTTCCGCAAAGAACCTGAATTGGCAATTCACTTCCATCCTGCATATAAATTTTAGATGGCTTTTGATTTGGGTTACATCCATACTTTAATTCCAGTTCCTTCATTGAATTTATCCTCCTGTTTTTTATTGATTCTTATTCACAATTCTTGTCTCGTATTCTCCCGTTTCAATATCAATAAAGCGAACAAATAATGATACTTTATTGTCTTCATTTAAGCTATTCCATATCTTATTTGTAAATGTATCAATATCTCCAGAAATACTTACTAATTTTGGTTCCCCTTCAAAACTTGGAAGTGGATTTCCATCTCCTTGATACGTATGAATAAAACGTCCTTCTCCTGCCAAACAGTTTTCATATGCAAAAGTATAACGATTGCAAGCTTCTGGATTACCGTTTGCACTCTTCAAAATAGACATTGCATAGTTATAAGTACCATTCTCAATATGCATAATACCAGAAATTCTAGGAGTATAGTTTGGAGCATCTGGTTCAAATTCTCGGCTGCGTAACGACTGTTCAAATGTCATTTGCTTGTCCATGCCTTCATAAATTGTATCGGTTTGATCTCCATTAGTTACGATTGTCTTATTGCCAAGTACACGAACTGGTGCATAGATAATTAAACTTGGGTCTGTTAACTTGGACGGATCAAATGCCTGTGTGCGGATTCCTTTTCCATCTTCTACAAATACACGGTTACGGCTGTTTTCACTTCTTCCCATAATAAAATATGCTGTTACTGCTTTTTTTCCATCTTCAGACTTTCCAATCACAATTCCTCTTCCAGGATATGCATTACTCTGTAATTCCTTTTCTAATGATAACATCTCCATACATCATTCTCCTCTCATTTGAATCGTTTTGCATTAAAATACAGAAAAAGCCCACGCAATCTAAGCACTTCTATGCCCAGACGGTCGGCCTCCAACACCTTATACTCCCTGTGGTCTCTTCCACTTCCGTCAGTCGTATAATTAATTTAACCATAACATCAATATTCCCAAAAGTCAATCACTTTATGTAAAAAGAAACAAAGCAGGGGATATTACATCCCCTGCCCATTATGTTTTATTTTTTAATTAAACGAATTTCGATTGCTTCCAGTCTCAGGTTCTTACCTGTTGTACCAGATACTGCATCGTCTTTTACCCAATTCTTCCAGCCTTCGTTTTGTACATGCGTACGATATTCTACGCTGTATTTCTGAGCTAATTCTCCTGTCAGGTGAATCTTGATTGCTTCCAATCTCAGGCTCTTGCCCTTTGTTCCAGACATTGCATCATCGGATACATAATCCTGCCAGCCTTCATTCTGTACATGAGTAGCATATTCTACGCCACCGTCCAATCCATCTCCATTTACTTTGATCTGGATTGCTTCTAATCTCAGGCTTCTGTTCTTTGTTCCAGACATTTCTCCGCCTGCTACATAATCTTGCCAACCATCGTTCTGTACGTGAGTACGATAGCTAATCGTTGGATTTGCTTCTTTTTGATTGGTCAAATAAGCATTATCGGTACTTCCTGGAGCTGCGCCACCTTTTTCTACCAAACGGATTTCAATTGCTTCTAATCTCTTGGACAATCCAGCACTTCCTGATTTACCATCATTTACTGCCCATCCAAGCCATCCTTTATCTTGGATATGGGTACGATAATAGATATCATATTTCTCTGCAACTTCTCCTGTCAGACGAACTTGGATTGCTTCCAGTCTCAGACCCTTACCCTTTGTTCCAGACATTACACCGTTTGCTACATAATCTTGCCATCCTTCATTCTGTACATGCGTACGGTATTCAACTCCGCCATCCATTGTATTGTTGTCCAAATAGATTTCAATACCTTCTAATCGTAAACCTCTGCCACTTGTTCCTGACAGTTCTCCATTGGATACAAAGTCTTGCCATCCATCATTTTGTACATGTGTACGATAGGTAACTGCTAATGGTTCTTCTACTGGTGCTGTTAAGTCACTCTTTGGTCCATCATAACCATTTACTGTGATTTCATAAATTCTGGCAGCAGTATCAGAGCCTTGGGTTGGTTTCACAACTGTAAGTTTTACATATCTTGCCTCTACTGGCTTAAATGCATCAGTTGTTTCTCCAGCTCTATTCTTTGTCACATGAGTCAAATCTGTAAAGTTTTCTCCATCATTACTTACAGAAATGATGTATTCCATTGTATTCATGTCAGCACCTTCTCCGCCGCCCTCTGCGTGAGTAATGCTAACTTCACTAACTGTTTTTGTTTCTCCTAAATCAATCGTAATCCAGTGAGGTGCTTTTCCTGTTGCACACCACTTCTTGCTCTTATCTCCATCTACCGCAAACTGTGGTGCTTCTGCATCACTTACATAGGCATCCGCTTCTGTAGCTTTATTTAAGGACAGATTTGTCAATCCTTCACTTACCTTATCTGTAACGATGATCATACCTGTCTGCATTGCAATTGTTCCACCAATATCGTTGATTGCACTTAAGGAAGCACTGTAAACACCTGGCTTATCATAAGTTACAGTAACTGTATTGTCTGTACTTGTTTCAATACTTGCACCTGGAAGCTTCCATTCTACAGATTCTGTATTCTTAGAAGATGTACTTGTAAATGTTACGGACTCTCCAACACTAATCAATGTTTTAGATGCAGTAAAGCTAGCTTCTGGTCTTGTTAATTTTGGCCACTGCATTGTCGTTGTTGCAGAAGTTCCTGCATTGCCCAATGCATCATATGGAATTACTTCAAAATCAACCGATGCTTCACTGTTACGACGTTCAAATGCATTTAAGAAAATATTCGGTACATTTGTGATTCCATAGAACATCTTTGTTCCATCTTCATTTACACGATATACTTCATAATACTCTGCATTTTCATCACCAGTCCAGCTCATACGAATACCAGCACACATTTCATCTTCATCATATTTACTGTCTTCGATTACAATATCTTTCGCAGTTGTTGCTTTTGCAACAGAATCTGTATTTGCCATTGTTAAGTTTCCGATATTTACCTTTACATCGGCTGCCGCTGCTGGAGAAGATAATTCATATCCGATGGATGTTACGGTCTTTCCTGCTAAACCAGAAATATCATAGGAAACCGTTGTCCAGTCTGCACCAATTGCCTTATCTGCTGCAACGACTTGTTTTGTACCATCAGAAAATTCCAGTACAAGATTTAAATTAGCATTGCCATTAGAAGTCTTTGCAGTTGTTGTACAAGTCAAACCTTCTTCTAATGCTAATTCGGAACTATATAACTTAATTTCAGATTTCTTACCAGCTTCTAATGATCCAGTAAACTTAATGGAGTTACCGCCATAATAAGCATCATCGTAATCAATATTACCAGTTAATGTATTAGAACCTTCATTTGTAATTAACCAGCGGTAAGTTGGCATAATATCCTGTACACTACGGTTGTTCCAATCCAGTTCGGAAATCTTCTGACCATTCTTAAAGAAGTTCTCACCATTACCAATATTAAAGTTTGTAATTAATGGAAGGGTAGTAACAGCTGTTCTTTCTACAACATAGGTAGAAACACCTCTCCAAGCTTGTACTTCGTTATTTACTCCACTGTTTTCTGGTTTAATACTCTGTGATGGGTCTGCTGCTTCATTAACCCAGAGTATACTTTCATTCTTTTCATAATCTTCTTTTGTCTGAGCGCTAAAGTAAGTCCAGCTTGGGCAATACAGACCAAGAGAAACATTTGTACTTCCATCTTCTCTCTCTAATAATCCCCAACGAGCATCTGTATTATATCCATTTGCCTGAACATCAATACCTGCATAAATATCATAAGGATCAATTCCAAGTTTTTCTGCATTTTCTCTGGAAACTCTTAAAAGATCATTATTCGCATTATAACTAAATCCCCATCTGAAATCCAGGAACATTTCATCCGCAAGACGATTTCCTTCTTCATCAATCATAAAGACTGAGTTATTCTCATTTAAAGCTCCCTGCCATGCCATTTCTCCATCCTTGGTCATGGAATCATACCAGAAAATCTCTAAATCAGGAGCTTTTTCTTTTAATTGTTTAATCAATTCCTGCATCAGATCTGCATGTTCTTTTTTCAGTTCATTACCATCACTATCTCCCTGTGTTTCCTGATTAATGAACCATCCATCAAATCCATATGTACGTGCTACTTCCACTAATTTATCTACGATTGGGAAGTTGCCATTTTCATCTTTTTGCAAGAATGTATCCAGCCATTCAACCTTTCCGCCATGTTCCATCTGAGGGAAGAATACTGTACCTAAAACTGGAACACCATTTGTATGAGCTGCATCTGTTACATCTGGAGATGGTGTAACGATTAAACCTTCACCAGAAGAACCGCCCCAGTATACCAATGTATCTACATACTGCCAATAACTAAAGGTATGTGCGCCAAATGTATTATTGATTCCATGTGGCAAGTTACCACTTGTACTTCCATTCATAATGGAAATTGCAAGCATCTTCGTATCATTGTTCTGTGTTTCATTTACTGTTTTTAACTTTGAGTTATCCACACGTTTTGCGAGAGGAACCGTAGATACATTGTACTTTAGATCTGGATCTTCTGCTGCATTCCAATTTAATAAGTCTTCTGGGAACCAGTAAGAAGCTTCTGGATGGTTGTCCATCTTCATATCTACGCCTGCCTCTGGAGTTACTGCATATTCCCCTGAATTCTGTGCAGCGACCTGTACAGTAGAAGAAATTGCCGGCTGTGCATAGGCGCCAATACTAGCAGTCATGGTGAACGCCATAAATACAGCAAGCAATGCTCTTCTTTTTCTTGCATTTTTTCCTTTCATACTTCTTCTCATCCTTTCTTTCTTGCAAGGCACTTGTTTTAAAACTTTTAAGGCCTTGTGTATTTCATGTTTTTAGTTTATCACAAACCTTCTGCTGTTTGATAGTGGAATTATAATAGAATCACTGTAAAAATCATAGTTTTTTGTGTATTTTTTACATTCATAACTTTGATATATCAATTTATCGAATATATTTTCTGTATTATTTCTACAATTTTTCATTCTTATCAATCTTAGTCTTTGATAAATTATTGACTATAAGATTAATCAACAGTCCTTTTTATTGTTCTATTCTTCCAAAAAGCTATTTTATCTACAAAATTATAGTTTTATTTCTTTTTATTAATTTCATAATGAAACATATATTGCTGTAAAATCCCTGCATATTCTCTATAATATTCCAAATCAAAACCATTCGGATATTCCCTATTTAATACTTGTTGAATATGAGTGTCAATTGGAAATGCTTCTATATGATGTAATGCAAATAGACAAATACAATCTGCCACCTTATTTCCGACTCCATAGAGCTTTAATAATTCTTTTTTTGCATCAGTATGATTCATTGTATAAAGTTCTGACAGGCAAATTTCATTATGCATCACACTCCACGCAGTTTTCTTTATATAACGGCTTCGATACCCTAAATTACATGCCTTCAATTCCTCTTCTGTCGCATTCGCAAGCGCCTCTGGGGTTGGGAAATCATAATATTGCTTTCCCTCATCCGTCTGCTTTTCCTGTCCATATCGCTCACAAATGAGCTGAATACATTTCCGAATTCTTGGAATATTATTTTGCTGTGAAACAATAAATGTTATAATCGTCTCCCATAAATCCTGACGCAAAATCCGAATTCCTTTTCCCAACTTTGCAGCTTCTCTTAAGTAACTATCTTCTTTTTTAATGCAATGGATCATTCTTTCATAATCTGTTTTTAAATCAAAATAATTCACCCATATCGAATCAAATTCTTGTTCACTACATGCAAAGGAAAACGCTTCTCCATTTTGTTCGATCTCCAAATAATATCCCATTGCAATTAACCCATACTTATTTGGTTTCAATTCATTCATTCGAAAACATTGCCCAGAGTAACAAATTTGTTTTAAATCCATACATGGAATTCGCTTTTTTATCATAATTTTCTATTCTCCTGTTTCTTTCTTATTTTTTTGTGGTCAGTACCTTGGAAATATGTTATAATTGGTGTAAATAATATGTACAACCATTATACAACTGAGAGGAGTCTACTAGATGATGAAAAAAAATTTACTGGTAGGTCAGTCTGGCGGTCCTACGGCAGCAATCAATGCTACATTAGCAGGAGTATTATCTCAAGCTCAAATTAGTGAACAAATTGATATCGTTTACGGTGCTTTCAACGGAATTGAAGGAGTCATGCAGGAAACATTTGTCAACTTAACAGAAAAAATTCCTAACACAGATGCCATTCATTTACTCCGTCAAACCCCTTCCGCTGCCTTAGGTTCTTGTCGTTATAAACTAAAAGACTATAACGTTTGCAAAGAAGAATATCAAAAAATTCTAGATGTTTTTCGCAAATATAATATCGGATACTTTGTTTATATCGGCGGAAATGACTCTATGGACACCGTTATGAAACTAAGTCAATATTTCAAACAAGAAGGAATTTCCGATATCTTTATTATGGGAGCTCCGAAAACCATCGACAACGATTTAATGGGAACCGATCATTGCCCTGGATTTGGATCTGCCGCAAAATATATTGCCACTACCTTTGCAGAACTTGTCTGCGATACCAACGCCTATATGCAGAAAAGTGTTACAGTAGTGGAAGTTATGGGACGTAATGCAGGATGGCTAACTGCATCTTCTGCTCTTGCAAGACTTTCTGGAGGAAAAGGACCTGATCTGATCTATCTTTGTGAACGTCCATTTTCTTGTGAACAGTTTTTAGTCGATGTACGGAATAAATTAGAAAAGCAGTCCTCGGTTCTTATTGCAGTAAGTGAAGGAATTCATGATGAAAACGGAGTCTATATTTCAGAACAAACACAATCTGGTCAAGTCGATAACTTTGGCCATAAATATATCGCAGGAGCTGCTCGTTCCTTAGAGGAAATGATTCGCAATGAGATTGGCTGCAAAGTACGCTCCATTGAATTAAATCTCATGCAGCGTGCAGCGGGACATATTGCTAGCCAAACTGATTTAGAAGAATCTTATATGCTTGGTTCCAAAGCAGTCACCGCCATGTTGGAAGGTAAAACAGGAGAAATGAGTGCCATTCGCCGTCTTCCAACCAACGATTATAAAATCGAAACATTCTCCATCCCAATTGAACAAATTGCAAATCATGAAAAAAAGATTCCTCTTTCATGGATTAACGAAGCAGGCAATGATGTTACACCAGAATTAATGAATTATCTTACTCCTTTAATTCAAGGTGAAGTAAATGTTCGTTATCAAAACGGCATTCCAATGCATATAACGCTGAAATAACAACATCCCAACCTTGCAGGGTATCTTGGTCATCTTAACTGACATAATACTATATGACAATAATAACCGATATGCGGCGCCAGATGAGAATGCGATGATTCCCTTTTAGCGCCGCATATCATATAAATGGATTCGTTTCATGAAATGCCACCATACTCTTCTAGTATTCTTTCTTTATCTCTTCTTCTTTAATTCCATATGACTTTAAAAACAATTCTAGATCCTTATCGGTACGAATACAGAGCAAATCTTCAAACTTTCCTGTAGCAATATCCTTAAAACCAGCAACTTTTTCTCCCGTGCAAATACTGCTTCGGATCACAGGAATTTTCTTTGTCCGATCATAGCTCCCTGTTATTTCTTGCTTCTTTTTATGAAAAAACATCAACCATTACCTCCCATTTCACCATCATTTTCTTATTTTTTATCTAGGACAAATAAATTTACCCCGTCTCATTGGTTTATATTATACTCTAACCCGAATCATTTAGCAAGAAATTAGAAAATTGCATATTCCGAACAGCATTTTTTATACGACAAAATACGAGTCATCTCAAAAGACAACTCGTATTCTCTGCATTTTAATATTTCAAACTTCATCCACTTATGGCAGATTCTAAAAGCAAGAAAACATTCAATTATTCAGCAAATATCTCATAGGTTGAAGAAGAACCTCTAATTTCTCTTCCAATTCATACAAATAATATTCAAATTCATCAATAGTTTGACCTTCCGACGAAAATACCTCCACATAGGTTTGGCATAAATCGGATAAATCTTCCAAAAAAGATACCTGATCGCTTGTTAACTTATTCTCATCAGATAGAATAAGTAAAACCGCTCCACAATCCATCCAAACACTTGGGGAAATGGAAATCATACCTGGATCTTTCTCCTTATATATATTTTGGAGCTTTTGTCTCAGCATATCTGTTTCCTGAAAACGATGCCCTATTCCCTTCAGTAATTCCCCATTATTTGTATTTATTTCTACATTGTTTTTTATTTGAACCATGCTTCCTAATATCACATCTTTTAGACTTTGTGCCGCATATCTTCTATATTGATCACCTCTGATATCCCAAGCACATTTCCATACAGCAATTATGGTTATAGTAAACACAATTCCAACTAAAACAAACCATTTCCATCTCTTCATAACTCACCTAATCATCTTTATTATAAATTAATTTTACAACACTTTGTTCATTGTAAAGATAATTCCCGTCTGCATCGTTATTTCCTCCTTTTCTATTACTTTTATGTTATTAATTTACCATATTCTCTGATAATGTTCAACTGATTTGTAAGAATTGAAACTTTGAATTACTTCTTTTCTTAATTTCTAATCCTTTTTTGCCTATTTCCTGACAGTTCCTTTAAACACTTTACGCACAAAGACTCTTGCCATTTACAATAACTGGCAAGAGTCTTTGATGCCTTATACCCATTTCAGAGGCTAAGGTTTTCAGGTTAGAGTTTTTCTATATTAATTTTCTTGTTGGCTTATTTTTTGTGTTGTAAGAACGGTTTTCTTCTCTCTATGTGTAAGCAGAATGCCTGCTACGAGCGCTGTAAATGGAGCGACTGTTACAAGCCCAAAACTTCCCACTACGGTATCCAATACTTCAGCCGCTACGTATTTATAATTTAAAATATGGTCGATCGGTGTACCCTGAGCCATAAATACCATTAAAAGCGTAATATATCCGCCTGAATAGGCGAGTAATAATGTAGTTGTCATCGTTCCCATTGCTGCACGTCCTACATTCATACCCGATTTGGCTGCTTCTTTCCATGTAATATCTGGTTTCTTTTCTACAACTTCATGAATTGCCGATGTAATATCTACAGAAAGATCAATCATTGCTCCAGATGCTCCGATAAAAATACTACTCATAAAAATAGATGTTAAGTCTAAGTGTTGAAATCCACTATAAAGCAAGGATTCTGAGTCTGGCATAACCGCTCCATTGATCTTAAACAAATCTGTAAAAAGCATTCCAAGTATACAAGTAGTAAAAATTCCAAGTAAGGAACCTAAAATCGCTGTAATTGTTCTTCTATCAAACCCATAAACGAAATAGATAATAACAGCTGTAATAAATGTCGTAATTAAAATCCCTGTCCAAACTGGAGAATATCCATTTAAATAACAAGGTACTAATATTTTCCATATCGTAAGAATTGTAATAGCAAATGAAAAAATCGCTAGAAATCCATTTTTTCCTGCAACAACAATTAGCAGCACTGCAAATGCCAGCAGCAGAATCACTTCCTTATCCAAGCGATAATGATCCGACATAACGATTGATGTGATTTGATCTCCTTCATGACTGATTGTTACAAGTGCTTTATCTCCCTCTTTATAAATCTTATCTTTTTCTAACGATCCACTTAGGAAATTAACTCCTGTAACTTCCTGCCCTTTAAACAGTCCATCTTGAATCACCATTGTACAGGATTGTTCGCCTGACTGGATTAATCCTGAAGATTTAATGGCTGTATTATTGACTTGAATCACTTCTCCGATTGCTCGTTCCGTACCTTGATAAATTAAGGCATCCTCATAGCCCGTTGGAATTGCTATGAGGATACCAATTAACAAGATGCCAATTAGCATGGTTAAGAGCATGGATTTCTGCTTTTGAAAAAATACACGCTGCTTCATCTTATTCTTAATTCACTCCCGTTAATTCTGCCATTTTTTCATAAATTTCTGTATTATCGTAATAACCTTCAAACTGTTCCTGCCCTACACCCTGTACGAATACTCCAACTGGCAAACCAGTATGTGCATAAGAACCGAAGTTAATTCCACTCTTATTATTTAAAATATGTGTAATTGTAACGGTTAATGGTTCATAACTTCCATATTTCACATATTCATCTTGAGCAAACTCTTCTTCCTCTCCTGTTCGAGTCATAGTTGTATCATAAGCAGCCTTTAACTGATCGTATTCATACTGAGTCATTACAAGGCTTCCATCATCATTGGATTCTGGATGCTGATCTGCACTATCCTTTTGAGCAGTCGTAGCAGCTCCTTCTACTTCTGGAGCTTTCAGTCCAAATAGTTCTGTTACATCTTTCATTACCGTCTCAAAATCAGTTTTATTCTGCTTATAATTTGCTACATAATCAGAATCAAACTTTGCAAAAGAAATTTTTTGGTTATTAAAGTTTGTAAGGAAGGTATCATAGTCTGTTCCAGCATAACCAATCGTTAAACCACCTGTTTCGTGATCACCTGTTACAATAATCAATGTTTCATCTGGATTTTCTTCATAAAACTTCACTGCTTCCTGTACTGCATTATCCAAAGCAACCGTATCTGTAATCGTAGATGTAGCATCATTTGCATGACATGCCCAGTCAATCTTACCACCTTCTACCATCATAAAGAAGCCTTCTTCATTGTCCAATACTTCAATTCCCTTCTTTACATAATCTGCCAATGCCCATTGTCCATCCTGAAGATCAATCTGATAGGACATAGAATCACCGTCAGCCAGATGTTCATCAATAACAATTGCCTTTCCATCTTCTGCTGTTAAACTTTCTGCTTCTGCCTGTGTTCTTACTACTTTATATCCAGCTTCCTCTGCAACTGTATATAAGTCCTTCTGACTTTCATCTTCCCCAGTTGGACTTAACAATGCTCCTCCAGCAAAATAATCAAATCCACTTTCCACTAATTCCTGTCCAATTTCATAATAGCTGTTTCTGGAAGCTTGATGTGCATAAAAAGCAGCTGGTGTCGCATGATTCAAATTAACACTGGAAATAATTCCAATTTTATAATCTTTCTGCGCTTTTAACTTCTCTGCAATTGTTTCATATTCTTGTGTAAAGTCCTCACTTACATTAATACTTCCACTCCAAGTTTTATTTCCTGTTGCAATCGAAGTTGCCGTAGAAGCAGAGTCTGGTGCAAAGGAAGTACTGTCATACGTCTGTGCAGAACCAGCCACAGGAAAATTCATCATCGTCAGATTATTTTTGCTAGAAAGAATGGTCTTCTCCTCATCTTCTACCGTTACTGTTTCAGCATTCCCTTCTGCTGCATTTGCACTAAGGAAGTAATTGGTAAGCTGTACTTGAGGATAACTCATACCATCTCCAATAAATAAAAAGACATATTTTGGAGCTTCCGCTGTCTGTGTGGATGCTTCTGCATTTGCCTCATCTGTATTCTCTGTCGTTTCACCTGTTGTCGAAGCAGCTGTCGTGTTCTGTGCACTCTCCCCATTTCCACATCCAGCCAATATTCCTGTCATCATCGTTGCTGTCATTAACAATGCCAGTGCTCTTTTCCTCATAATTTCCTCCTAATTTCCTCTTTATTTCAATCATTTTTTCCAGTAAAGAAGTCAATTTTCTTCCCTTTACTGCATCCTCCATGATGTAGGTTGAAGCCTTCCCAATCTTCTAAATATAAGTATTGCTTTCTGTCTCTCTATTTATGCCAGATATCTATGTAATCCTAATGAGAAAAAGAAGACTTCATTCCTACTCGAAACTAAGTATAAAAAAAGGAGCACTTCTCTTCTATCAAATTTTCATCAAATTTATGTAAAATCTATGTAGATTTTTTACCTTCACAGAAAAATACGAACCATCCTAAAAGACAGTTCGTATTTTCTATTATTATAGTATTTCTTCCATACCGCTACTCATCCCATTTCAAAAATAACCCAATAATACACAAGATAACTCCAACAGGAAAACAATACACAGCAATTACTTCCGCTCTCATGGAGATACTTCCTACTATAAAGTATAAGCAAACAAGGCATATCAATAAACCGATCATAAACACTTTCATTTTTATAAATTTCTCCTCTTAATACTTATATTTATCAAACTTATTATCATCCTCTACCTATCCCATTTTAAAAATAACCCAATAATACATACCATAACTCCAATAGGAAAACCATATCCTCCTACTACCAGAGCTATATCTCCTATCATAAGATACAAACACACCAGACATATCAATAAACCTATCGCAAATACTTTCATCTTTATAAACTTCCCCTCCCTATTGCTCTTTTTAACGGTTTCTATCTCCCTATTCACACTATTATTGTGATATGCAAAGAGAATGCTATCTTTGTCAACATCCCACCACAAATCACTTATTAAGACTCTTTCCTACTTTTTCCAAAAAGAACAAGAACATAAGGAAACAGAACAATTGCAATTCGATCAATCCAAAAATCCATCATATTTCTATTAATACCTAATATAATACTTCTAATTGATTCATAGACAGAAAATGGATAACTTAACCTCATTTCCAGAAGGACTGCTCCTGGGGTTGAAGTTTCCGTAGTTTCGTAATAAATGCCAAATACTACCAATATAACAACTATATATACAGCTAAAACCGTTACCGATTTAAAAATTGTTATTTTGTCAAAATTCCATTTTCGCAGCAGAATTCCCATCAAAATAATTAAAACAACACTAATAGCAAATATAATACAATTATAGTTACCACTATATTCCACTATCTGACCCTCTGGCGTTGTTATATATATAATCATATCCATAATCCGAACTATAACACGAAAAACTAAATTTGATATCACACCTGCAACTAAACTTAAAATCGGTACTACAAAAATATTTTTTTTCATACTACTTCACCTCTTTTTATGATTACATAACCATTACAGATTTTCTATTATCCCTAATAATTATCTATACTTGACAGAAATATAATAAATCTTTTACCATTCCAAATTTATAATAACAATCCATCCTAAATAAATGGATTGTTATTATAAATAGCTTTAAAAAACTTTCATTTTACTTTAGCAATATCCCAGTCTTTACAAAATTTTATCTTTTTATTTTAATTTATTTCCGAACCATTCTAATCTCAATTGCTTCCAAACGCAGACTCTTTCCACTCGTTCCTGCCGTTTCCGAATCATATTTCCAACTCTGCCATCCTTCATTTTGTACATGAACTCGGTATCTTAAACGATATTTACTTGCTACTCCTCCTGTTAACCGAATTTGTATTGCTTCCAAACGAAGGCTTTTTCCACTTGTTCCTGATAAAGCTCCACTTGATACCCAACCTTGCCATCCCTCATTTTGTACATGAGTACGGTATTGAATTGTACCTCCAAGTTTATTACTATTTAAATAAATTTTAATAGCTTCCAGTCGAAGATTTTTTCCACTCGTTCCACTCATATCTCCTTCGGAACAAACACTTTGCCATCCCTGATTCTGTACATGAGTCTGATAGGTTAGAATTGGTTTTCCTAACCAATATTCTTCTATTCCATTTTTAATCATTGCCATATCGGTATCTAAAAATCCATCTCTTGCAGCCACTTCTTCTATCCAATTGTACTGTCCTGTATTTACATTAAATACTTTCCAATAATACTTTTGCCGATCTGTTGCAAAATATACTGGAGATCCAACTCGAACTTTATAGCGATAATCAAAATGATAACATTGTGTATTTGTAGTTTGTCGAATTTTTATAACATTACCAACAAATTCTATGATCGAAAAAACAAATCCCTGCGTTTCATTCTTATGCAGATTATATCTTGCCATTGCCAGACTGATAGCTGCACTGACTGTTGTATCAATATCCCAAGTATATCTTTTCTGTATTCCTTTATCTTTTGAAGTATATTTCCTATATAACTTCCCTACAATACCTGGAATTGTAGAAATGGTACTCTCACTTAAATAATAGTACCCATCATTATATCCTGATGCTTTTAAACCTGTATTATCCATAGGTGCTGCTACGATATTCATCGGTGTTGTTGACGCAGCTGCAACTGCTGTTCTCTCCACTTTTAATTCTTTTGTTTCACTTAATCGTAATTGTTCCTTCTGTATTTCATTTAATCTCTCATCTGAACGCTTACGATGTGTAACAAAGATTGTAATTCCACTTGACTCTATTTTTTGCTGTTCCTCCATATCACCTTCTGATTCTAAATCGAATATTTCATTATATATAATATTCTCTCCTACTTTTCTTCTTGACTGTTCTGCTAAAACTCCATCGTTAAAATTTTTAACTATTACTTCGGAGCCGTTCTCTTCTGTAATTATATCCATAACCGTTCCATCATCACTGTAGTGTCTATAATAACTAACCTGAGTATTTAAATCTTCTTCTGCATCTACATACACTGGCATGAAAAACTCTACAACCAAAACTGCCATTATCATTATATAACTTAAAATTCTTCTAATTCCTTTTTTTGCATTCCCATACTTGCCTCCTAAACTGGAATTGATTTATGTCTATTAACGACACTTTTATTCCTCTCATCAAAACATACATTCACGAACTGTCACATATACAATCACTCACGTTCTTAGCAACAAAAATCATCTAATATTTTCTTTACAGTTTTTATTACTCTATACATAGAATATTCTTTACTATAAAGATGTTTCCCGTCTGCATCGTTATCTCCTCCCTTCCCCGTTACTTTTGTATTATTAATATACCATATTCTCTTACATTTTTCAATCGATTCGTAATAATTGGAACCTAATTCGTAATAATTGGTATTAAATTCTTATATTATTATTTTACAATCGTTTTATCCTATCATTTTTCTTTTATCTTCTCTTTCCTTCTTGCCATTTTTGTAATTTAGTTTTTATTTCAGAACTATATTTTTTAGAGATTGGAATAAATTTTCCATTCATCAATTGGATGGATTTTTTTTCGATTTTCACGATGTATTCTGGATTTACAAGATACGACTGATGCGTCCGAATAAAGGACTGCAATACTACCTGTTCTTCCAATTGACTTAATTTTCCTACAAATTTCTCTGTTTTCTCCATTGTAACCATCTCGATTGTTCTGAGATCACTTTGAAAATATAGGATATTTTTTATTTGTTCCTCATAACTAACCCCATATATCGTATATCGAAATTTTCGTTCCCCTATTATTCGTACACGAAATAGTTTATCCAATACTTGAAAAATTTTTTTCTCTGTCAATGGTTTTAAGAGAAAGTCAAATGGTCGGTTTTGAAACAATTCAACCACATGTCTTTCATCTTCCGCCATATAAATAATCTCTGTTTTTTCATTTTTCCTTATTTCACGGAGCCATTTTCCTACTTCGATGCCCGTTTTTCCTTCCATTTCCATATCTAAAAAAATAACATCAAAGAACATTCCCAATTGTATCTTTTTTTCTATGGAAATCCCATCTTGAAATGGACATAGCAATATATCTAATTTCGTTACGCTTTTATATTGCTCAATCATTCTAATCACAGTTTTATTCTTATCGCAAACAGCAAATCGAACTATTGTTCTCCCCTCCCCATCACATATAGCTTTTGTATCATAATGATATTCACAAAGCAAATCTAAAAATCCACGGTTTCTTTTATATATAGTATACTATTTTTTCCAAAGTATTTCAACTGTTAATCATAAATTTTTACATATTTATCCCAAAAAATTGCTGTATAGAAGGAGATATTACTATTTTCTTCTATACAGCATTTGTTTCATCATTTTATGAGGCTTCACACAACTAGAGCCACATTCATCAACCTATGTTTTTCTGACAAATATCTTCCAAACAGCATTTCTCACAATGGGGTTTTGTCCTTGCAGTGCAGATGTCCCTTCCATGAAATACAAGCCTATGGCAAAAGTCGCTTCCTTCTTCTGGAGGAATGATTTTCCAAAGTTCCATCTCTACTTTCTTTGGTTCTTTGATTCCATCTACCAATCCGATACGATTTACAAGGCGAATACAATGGGTATCGGTTACGATTGCAGGCTTCTTGAACACATCTCCCATAATTAAGTTTGCGCTTTTTCGCCCTACTCCTGGTAGTTTTAATAATGCATTAAAATCGTCAGGAACTGCTCCTTGATACTGATCCCTCAGCACTTTCATACATGCACTAATATCTCGTGCCTTACTGCGTCCCAGTCCACATGGTCTTACAATTTCTTCAATATCCTGTACCTCTGCCTCAGCCAATGCATTGACATCTGGATATTTAGCATAGAGATCTTGCACTACTACGTTGACTCTGGCGTCCGTACATTGTGCTGCCAACCGTACACTCACTAATAATTTCCATGCCTCATTATAATCCAGTGTGCAGCCTACCTCTGGATATTCTTTTTTTAAACGCTTGATAACTTCTAATGCGAATTCTTTCTTTTCCATATGGTTCACCAAGTTTTTTCTATTTATCCTTCCTTATGATTCTTCATTTAAGTATCCTAAATCCGTTAAATACCATTTACCATCTTTATTCACAAAATACCATCTCATATTTCCAGGAAGAGATTCTTGCTCTACTGTAAAGTTTTGGAATTTCACATGGAAATTATACTGTACATCACAGCTAAAACAACTGTCAGAATAGTAATTAAAGTTCGATACATTCATAGAGTCAAATCCATAACTAGCAATATATTTCGTTGGATAAAATCCAGTTACGGTTAATTTGATATTTTCTTCTAGTTCGGATCCTGGCATAATATAGTTATAAATTTGCTTACTGACATCAATAAAATTCATTGCATAACTATTTACAACTCCTTCTGCCATTGTTTTAAGAGGAGCAATTTCTGCATCCGACATTGCATAGGAAAACGCATAGTTATGGTCATCTTTTTCCAATGTCAGTTCTCTTCCATTTCCAGTCGTTGCTGCAATTTCTGGTTCATTTAATAGTCCCGATATTTTATAAGTAGTACTAAGTGGCACTTCGGATAAATAAGTCTGAATATTGGATAATTCTGGATATACAACATCATTTTCGGTAATATATTCTTCTCCTAATCTATGTCCATTCACAGTAACAGCAACTCCCTTTGGCACGGTTACCGTATAAGTTGCAGTTTCAGGCAGATATTCCGATACATCCAATCGATCAAATCCCCATAAATTGAATTTGAATGCATTTTTTCCTGTTACTTTTAGAGTCACTTTTCCGACTGGCTGATCGTCTGCTTTTACCAAATAGGTAGGAGTTGTAGCGGTATTTTCTCTTGCTTCTTCAAATGTAAGATGCTTTCCCCTAATCAGCTCTTGATACCAGCTTACCCAGACCGAAGAATCTTCCAATGCACCAGCATTGCCAAAGGTTTGATTGCTGATTAAATCTGAAATCTTCTCTTCATTAAAAGATTCCATTGTGCGTTCCATTCCATGTACTGGCATACCATTCTCATAATCTTGAATAAAAAACCAGAATACCGTTAAACCAACTGCCAACGCTGCCAACATCACTGCCGTATAAATAAGAAGTCCCTTTTTAAACTTCGATTGTTTTTTTTCTTTTTTCATTGTTTTCCTCCCAAACGGATATAATTCGCCCAGCGGTCGAATCACTACTATTAATGAAAGTCGAATGTCCACCCAGTACGGGAGAGAAATCCCCTGCCTGTTTGGTCATTGACGACACTTTTATAGTAATTTACGGTGCTACAAGATAGGCAGTTGGACAGGTTCTTGGTCCTGTTGGAGAATATGGACTATTAACAACCTCTCCATTGTAAACCATCTGTGTAGAAGTTCCTCCATCCATCGCTGCTGCATTGACTGCTCCATAATCCTGCATAATATAAACCAGTTCTTTAAACGTTGCGCCAATACTATTTGCCTGTCTTCCATCCACAGTTAATAGCAATACGGAACCATCTGCTCGCTGTCCAATTGCAGTTCTTGGATTTTTACCCCCTCCATAGACAGATGTATCTGGAACCGAAAGCGGTTCTCCATTAATAATTAAAAACGGTCCTGTTTCATGTAATGTATGTACACAATCTCGAATTCCCATTTCAATTGCCTGGCGTAATGTCATTTTTCCAACTACAAGAATATTATCTTTATTAAACCCAGTAATATTATAGACTTCATCCATACTTCCTGCCAGCACATTTCCTTGAGAGATCACACAGCCAACTGGCATCGCGGAATAAGCATAGCTTCCCATATCAACAAACTCACCGCCGTTGATTCCTCCTACTGCACCATAGCGTTTTGCAATATCTGCAACAACCTGTCCTGTTCCTTCTTTAAACTCTTCCACTGTACCAACAAAAATACGAGATGGATCTTTAACAATCATCATTTTCCCACGATATGTTGTTCCCATCACATCTTCGATCTGAATCTCTGGTTCTTCCTGCGGTGTTCCATTCACTTCTGCATTTGGATCCTCTGTATTCTCTTCTTGTTCTGCAATATGAATTAGATCCGTATCCGATACTGTGCCTTGTGCAACTTCTTGCATTCGATTTTTTTCTAATATTTCGTCAATCTCTGCCTGAGATAAATATAGATTTGCTACCCATCCCATCGCACTAGACTCTTGAACTGCACAGACAAATTGTTGTTTTGCCGCAGAAGAAGGGCCTTTCACGAGTATCCACATAACGCCATACAAACCAATAACAAGCAGCAGTAACGTTACGAAAATAACGGATAAAATCCGCAATATAAGTTTCTTCATAACTCCATTTTTCTCCTTTTTCTTGTAACTTTAAACACTTTTGTTTACTTTTTAAATATCCACTTCTTTTGAATCTGATAACTAAATAAAAACAAAATACAATCTACAATTATTTTTACGATCACACTTGCCCCATAACGCTCTAATTGTAAAATAGAAACAATTCCCCATACACCGCCATAAGACAACAACATCTGGCAAATACAGAGAATATAATACTTTACAATTGTCTGTTTGGCTGGTTCTTTAGAATGAAATACAACGGTCTGATTCAATGTAAAATTAAATAACGAAGACCCCACTCTTGCCAATATAGTTGCCACAAAGATGGATTGTTTGAGTGAGAAGAATGACTGAATTAGCATTCCTATCACAGTATAAAGTCCTAAATCCAATAAACACGATGCAGCAGAGCTAAACACAAATTTAAAGAAATAGGCAAAAATTAATTTATAAATCTTAAATGAGTCTACAATTGGATTAAAATGAGAGGAAGCATTTTCTTCTATATAAACCGTTTCAATCGTAACTTCCCGAAATGGAATTTTTTTCTCTTTTAAACGCAGCAACATATTCGTTTCATATTCAAACCGCTCTCCTCTTAACTCAATAAAATCGGCTAAATACTGTCTTGGAATCGCCCGAAGCCCCGTTTGTGTATCGCTTATCTTTAATCCACATATATAACGAAACACCCAGCTAGTCATATTGTTGCCAAACTTACTTCTAGGAGGTACATGATCTCCTGAAAAGTCTCTGCATCCTAAAATTACTTGATTTTTTGTTTTTAACATAGCTTCTGTACAAGTAGCGATATCTTTTGCCCTATGCTGATTGTCTCCATCAACGGTCACAACTCCCAAACAGTTTGGACGATTTTTTAAAATATAAGAAAATGCCGTTTTTAAGGCTCTTCCCTTTCCCTTATTTTGTTCATGCGTTAAAATCGTACATTGAGAATACCGAGCAACTGTCTGAAATGGCTGCATATGAGCTTGATCGCTTCCATCATTTACTAATATAATATCGTTGAATCCAACCTGTATTAGCCCTTCTACTACTTGAATCAACTTTTGATCTGGATTTAACGAAGGTATAATAACTGATACATTACCTTCCATCTGTACTCCTTTCAAAGATAAAATCTCCACAAATAGTATAAGTTTTATCTTTCTTATAATCGCTATTTTTTCCTAAATACCTTCAGGTGAAACATCCCTTTATTGGGTAACTCATATTATAATCGATCAATTACATAAGTACAAGACATTTTTCCTTATTTTTCGATGCTTTTCTCATTTTTTTCCATTGAGATATATGCGACAAAATGCTACAATATGTATAACTATTTATTTCTTAAATATTATAGAGGTGCCCGCAAAGTGGGTCTGGAGGAAGTTTATTATGAATGATGGATTAAAATTTCCCTTGTATTGCTTTTCTTTTTTTATACTAATTACATTTTTCTTATCTTTAAAATTCTCTGTTTATGCAGAAGAACCAGCTCAAACTTTGGAGACACAGATTACAATTAGCGATGGACAGGATGCCTCTGTTTTAAAAGATCAATATGTATCCTCTAAATTAACGCTTACCCCTGGTACTCAAATTACCATTGAATCTTCTTCTAAAATCGGTTCTATTTACCTGATCTGGGATATTCCAGTTCCTGGATGGACATTACAAGCAGATGGTAAAACAAGTACACATGGAAAAAATGGATTTTTACATGAATATGTGTTATTAGACCGTCCATTTGAATCTATCACAATGCAAATTCCAGAAAGTGGAGCTGTTCTTTGTGATATTACTGTTTTATCCCCTGGAACACCGCCTTCCAATATTCAAATTTGGGAACCACCTTTGGAAAAGGCAGATCTTTTGCTTTTATCCACTCATGCTGATGATGAACATCTCTTTTTCGGTGGTACAATGCCCTATTACGCTGGAGAAAAAGGACTGCGTGTTCAATTAGTATATTTTTGCAGTCACACTATGAATGAACCTTATCGAGAACATGAAAAACTTAATGGGATGTGGTTACAAGGTGTAAAAAACTATCCCGTTATGGGAACCTTTCCTGACGAATATTCGATGGATTTGGAAACTGCATTAACACAATATAATTATGACGAAGCCGTTCAATTTATCGTAACTCAATTGAGACGATTTCAACCGCTAGTCGTGCTTGGTCAAGATCTCAATGGAGAATATGGACATGGGGCTCATCGTCTCACTGCTAAGGCATTAACAGACGCCGTGCAACTTTCCAATCAGCCTGACTATGATTCACAGACTGTAGAACAGTATGGTTTATGGGATGTTCCAAAAACGTATCTTCATCTTTATCCAGAAAATCGTATCCATATGAATTGGAATATTCCACTGAAACGTTTTGGCGGTCAAACTGCTTTGCAAATGGCAGATGCAGGATATAAACTGCATGAATCTCAACAATGGTGCTGGTTTTATGTCTCCGATTCTTATGAATATAGCTGTGCAGAGTTTGGGTTATTCCGTAGTTTAGTTGGACCAGATGTAATCGGTGGAGATTTTATGGAAAATCTTGTTCCGTACGATCAGCAAGAAACAACTCCTGCTGCTCAAGCAACAACAGAACAGACAACCGAAGAAAAAACTACTAAAAAACGAACGACAGAAGAACAAATAATAGAAAAATCACATTCCAAAACAAGTTTCATCACTGAAACAGCAACTTCCAAAACGAAAATGGCCAGTTTCGATTTATCTTCAATCAACATTGGAGTATTAATCGCTGGCATTGCAATTATTATTATTGGATTCATCTTAATAATTGTATGTAAACAGAAACGTTAATACGATTATTCAATGGATAAAAAAGAGCTACTCCTGCATTGTCTTTCCAGTATAGCTCTTTTTTTCTTGGTTATTAAATAAAAATTTCTGGATGAGCATCAAAGATTTTTTCTTGATAGACTGCTTTTTTTTCTTTTTCCATAAGTTTTTTTATTGGC
>OERR01000094.1_pt1 | contig 23191 bp, 27 predicted proteins | sample 1540051 | NCBI WGS metagenome assembly OERR01 (sample SAMEA3891884, study PRJEB23780) | metagenome | biome: terrestrial biome; feature: animal house; material: Caecal content | place: Italy | collected 2015-05-05 | reverse complement strand
TCATCAGCCGAGAGCTCTTTCACAAAACGCAGGAAGAACTCGCCAGGCGGATGAGTCGGGAGCCAAACTCCACCAAAGCAGCCACTACGGCCACCGGAAAATACTCCCGGTATGCGCTGTCCAATGTGATGATCTGCGCCGAATGCAGGAGCCGATACAAGCGCGTGACCTGGACATCCCGTGGGAAAAAGCGGGTGGTCTGGCGCTGCATCAATCGATTGGACTACGGAAAGCGGTACTGCAAGTCCTCCCCTACAGTAGACGAGGAAGCGCTCCATGCTGCTATCGTCCGGGCGGTCAACCGCTTCAATGAGGAAGACGAGGCCACCTATCTGGCACTTATGAGGGCGACCATTGGGGAGGCCATCGGGCTGAACGGGAACAGCGATGAAATCGACCTGCTTCGCCGAAAAATCGATGGTCTGAACCGCAAAATGGTGTCCCTCATCAATGAGAGCGTAGAGAGCGGCGAGGGCATTGAAAGCCATGAGGCGGAATTCAAGGAGCTTTCCGATACCATCGAACTCCTGCAAGGGAGAATCAAAAAGCTGGAGGACGCCCTCCTCTCGGACCAGGGGAATGATGGCCGCATCCTCCAGCTGCAGCAAATCATCGCAGATCGTGCGTCGAGAAAGATGGAGTACGACGATACCATCGTCCACCAGATGATCGAGTGCGTAAAGGTATATCCCGACGGCAGGCTGGACATCATCTTCGGCGGCGGGTATCTCATCGAGGAAGCGCTCAATGAGGAAAACAAATAACTTCAAATATAATTGACATAATCGCCAAGGTAATATACTATAATGTATGTTAGGAGGCGATGATGTATGGGCAAAAGAGCGGCGGTCATCATGCCGCAGACAAGAAAGATTCTGGAGCAGATGGGTGAGCAGATCCGCCTTGCCCGCCTGCGCCGGAAGCTGAGTCTGGAACTGGTGGCGGAGCGGGCGGGGATCAGCCGGGCCACCCTCATCTCCATCGAGAAGGGTGCGCCCACGGTATCCATCGGCTCCTATGCCGCCGTGCTGCACGCACTGAACAATATGGACAGCGACCTGCTGCTTATTGCCAAAGATGATGAATTCGGCAGGAAGCTGCAAGACCTGGCGCTGCCTACCAGACGGCGGGCGCCCAAGAAAGGAGAGTAGCCCATGGCGCAGGACGAAAAGACCATCTATGTATATGAAAATTGGCGTGGAGAGACCCCCACCCTGATGGGGCGGCTCCGCTGCAGCTTTATCCGGGGGCAGGAAACCTTCTCCTTCGAGTATGACCCCGCCTGGCTGACATCCGCCGAGAGTTCCTTCTCTCTGGACCCGGATCTGGCCCTCTACCGGGGACGGCAGTATGTGCCGCTGGACAAGCGGCTCTTCGGGCTGTTCGCCGACTCCTGCCCGGACCGCTGGGGCCGCCTGCTGATGCGGCGCAAGGAGGCAATTGACGCCAGAAAAGAAGACCGAAAGCCCCGAAACCTCACAGAAAGCGATTTCCTGCTGGGGGTCTACGATGAATCCCGCATGGGGGCACTGCGGTTCAGCCTGGAAGAGGGGGGAGACTTTCTCTCCAACGACAAGTCCTTCGCAACGCCGCCCTGGGTTCATCTTCGGACACTGGAAAACGCCTCTATCGCCTTTGAGAATGACGAAAGCGGCCTGAACGAAACATGGCTGCGGGAGCTTCTGGCCCCCGGTTCCTCTCTGGGCGGAGCAAGGCCCAAGGCCACGGTGCAGGCAGCGGACGGCGCTTTGTGGATCGCCAAGTTTCCGTCTAAGCACGATGAATCCAACAGCGGCGCATGGGAGAAGGTCGTGCATGACCTGGCGCGGCTGTGCGGATTGAATGTCCCGGAATCCAGGCTGGAGACCTTCTCCAAGACCGGCAGCACCTTCCTGGTCAAGCGATTTGACCGGGATGGCCGCCGCCGTATCCATTTTGCCTCCGCCATGACTCTGCTGGGAAAAACCGACGGAGCCTCTGCGGCGGACGGGAGCAGTTATCTGGATCTGGCGGCGTTCATCCGCGCCAATGGGGCGGCTCCCAGGCAGGATCTGGCTGAGCTGTGGAAACGGATCGTATTCAGTATGGCGGTGTCCAACACCGACGACCACCTGCGCAACCACGGTTTCCTCCTGACTCTCACCGGCTGGCGACTGGCTCCGCTCTACGATGTAAACCCAGTCCCCACAGGCGACCGTCTCTCCCTCAATGTGAGCGAGTACGACAACACCATCGACCTGGATCTGGCGCTGGAGGTCGCTGACTACTTCGGCTTATCTCCCCAGGAGGCTCAGCAGGCGGCGGAGGAGATCTGCAAAACCGTATCCGGACACTGGGAGCAGCTGGCCGGACAGTATGGCCTCAGTCGGGGCGCTGTGGAATATATGCGCCCGGCCTTTTCCCTCCGGCCATGAAATTAAAAATGGACCATTCCCACAGGAACCGTCTCCATCGAAGTTAGGTTTCTTCGGAATACGCTTTACAGTCATAGCGTGTGTTGGCATCGCATCCAAATCAAAGGCAAAGACATTGTAATGGGGGACTGCACCAATTGTCTCCCTCACAGTGGTTACCGATACTGCAGATGGTATTATGGACATGACCATGTACGCGGCTGCGAGTTCGGCGGAAATAAAGATAGTGGCAGCATGGATTAATTATCCGCGAAATTTACAAGTTCTCTTACAGAACACGATAGGAGGTGCGCTTATGAGTTTAAAAGGTAAACTCACAGCTTTAGCTGGTGCTAAAATCGCCGAAAAAGTCATACCGAAAGGATCGGTAGATGGGGTGGTAAACTCCGTGCTGAATAAACTCGGTCAAGCCACAGGGCAGAAAACTGCGGCCGAACATATCCAGGGAATCAAGAAAAATTTCCTGGTTATCAAATCAAAGTCCTATTCCATAGGCACGATGGTCGGCCTCTTTACTGGGAAAACGCCTGATATGAATGATTATCTTGGGCGTTATCAAATTGTTGACGGCAATGGTACGCTCAAGTATAAATCTAACGCTGAGAACACTATCACCGACCGTGAAATCTTGGATTTGTTTGATGCAAACGGAAATAAAATCGGCTATGTTAAAGAGCATCTGATTTCTACAGGTGTTCCGTTGTTTGAAAAAGAGGTGAAGAAATGCACGGTATTCTTGGGTAAAGAAAAAATCGCATTGCTAAAAAAATATGTGTCATTTGGTAATCTGGAGTTCGAGGTTCTTGAAGGTAGTGTCAAAATCACACACCAGGAAGGCAAGAGTTTCAAAATCCAATATAAGGGTAAGCAGGTAGCTACTCTGCATGATTGTCCTTTAAATCTTAAGGATGGCTATGCCGATAAATTCGTTATGGAGTATGATAATTCTGAAGATGAAGTCATTGCAATTCTGCTTGCAACAGCAATCGACCTTATAAATACATAAATCTTTTAAGCATGAACGATGTATCTACCAACGGCGAATGGGGTAAGGTCGCATAATCTGGGGCGGCTGTGGATTAGATGTCCCGGAATCCAGCCCGAAGACCTTCTCCAAGGTCGGCAGTACCTTCCAGGTCAAGCAATTTGACAGGAACGGTCGCCTCCGCATCCACTTCGCCTCCGCTATGACACTACTGAGAAAAACCGATAGAGCCTCTGCGGCGGACGGGAGCAGTTATCTGGATCTGGCGGCGTTCATCTACCCTCCGGCCATGAAATCACAAGCGGACGATTCCCTGGGGAGTCGTCCGCTTGTTTATTCCTCGGGGTTATCTCCGAAGGAGTCCTCGTTCTCCTCCTCATCCAGATCTGTATCAATGTCCAGCCCTTCACTGTTCCCCACATTCTTCTCGTAGAGCCTGGTCCACTTAAGCGGATATTTACACTTTCGGTTGTAGGCAATAAGCATGGCCTCGGCATACCCCATGGAGCCGGGCCGCCGCTCCTTGGCGGTTCTGGAGAGCAGCTTTACCGACATCTCGCCCACCTTTTCCTTGAAGTTTTCATCCTTCAGCGCATCTCCAAAGGTATGGACCAGGCGGGCAATGCCGTTGAGCATATTAGCGGAGAGAGAATTCATATCGCCCTCCCAAGTGCCCACACAGAGCCGAAGTGTCCGGTCCAGAACATGATAGCCGAACTTGTCGTAGATGCTTTCCAACGTGGACACAGCGCAAACCACCCCATAGTTTCTGACTTGGCCAATGGAAAGCGAGTAGGACTCCACCAGATCCCGGATAATGAGCTGTTTCTGATTTCCGGCTTCGATATTTGCCATGAACACCTCATAGGGCTTTAAGGGTTTCACGAACTTCATCTGATTGGCGAAGATATCCGCCTCGTGCTCATAGTTGAGATCGTCGTAGATCATGCACCAGACCGGCGTGTCCCGAGAACCGGAGGCCAGCGCGACGATCTCCACCGTGTGCTGCCCATTGAACACATAGTTGACGCCGTTTCGTCGGCTTACCTTGACCGGATTGATCTGATATAGATCAAAGTGGGCTGCCGCATTCAGTACATGCTGTTCGGATATGTTTCGCTGATACTCCTGGTTGGACACCAGATTTTTAATGGGGATCTGCTCGAAATGGACATTGGGTACAAACATGCTGAAATCAGCCATTAGGAATCCTCCTCAATTGCCGCGAGCATCTCCTGCACCTTTTCTCCCAGCGCTGTTAAGGCTGCCTGCAAGTTCTCCTTGGCTGCGGGAGAGATGGATGCGAGATGCGCCATATTTCTGGTTCGCTCGATGGAGCTCATCCAGGAGGGAATGGTGAGGGTCAGTCCAGCCACCTCCGCATCCGGATCATAGGCGGGCATCGTCTTGATGGCAGGCTGCTCCGCCGCCTGTATGCCGGGCTTAGAAGACGCCTCGGTGGAGAGGCTGCGCCGTGAATCGCTGTATCGGGCAAAGGCATAGGGATTGTTCCCGATTTTCTTACTGAGTTCCTTCAGCTCCGCAGGGGCCATCTCCGCCAGTGCCACAATGTTTTCGAAGGATATCTTGTATGTCCCCGACAGGATGTGGGGAATCAATTCCGGCGCGGTTTTTGCAATCGCATCCAGCGCCACGCTGTATTTTGCATATTTTTGGACCGTTGCTCCAGACACATGATGCTCCTTTCCCAGACGGGCGGCGGTTCGTCGACTGCTCTCTTCCTCTACCGGACGGCCTCTTCCAACTGTGGCGAGGGGATTTGGGCAGTACTGATTATAGCCGTTCTCATTCCGGTGCGCTTTCTTTTCCGCCTCATACTGCCTGCCGATCAGATACTTCTTCGTCTCCTCTGAAATGTTGCGGCGACCGAGTTGATTGGAGCAGATCCAGGCGATTGCCGCATCCCGGTTTGGAAAAACCTGTTCTTTTACGCCATAAGGGATTTTCAATTTATTGCAGATCTCGTATCGGTTATGTCCGTCTACAATGGTACCGTCCCAAACAACGATGGCCTCCCGGCAGCCCTCCATCACCAGATTCAGCTCCAGCTGCCGGTATTCCTCCCGCCGGAGAGGTCGAATCAGGTTTTTGAATTCCGGATCGATCCTGAGTTCCCTAAACCCCTTCTCTTCCATATTGCCTCCTGCGCTCCTGCGGTTTCACGGTTTGGAGGGAAAAATAGGCGACCCGGTTCACCGAATCGATCTCTCCTGTCAAATGATAATTGAACCGCAGATCGAAGCCACCGACAATCTCCGACAGATTGCTCAGCAAGGTAGAACTATAAAACTCTACGGATTGGTTGGTGTGAAAGCTGACACTGGACAATCGAACCTTATTTGCCGTTCCCCCAATCATAGGCTTGTCCGAGCCAAGAACGGCGATATAAAGTTCTTCCGGATTCACTAAAAACTGCACATAGGCAGGACTGCCCAGGCGGCGTATGGTTTTCTTGTGGATGCGGATTCGATTGCGAAATGGATCAAGGGTCAGCGAGGCTTGCGGTTGATTTTCTCGACTCATATTCTGCCTCCTATGATGGATTCTGTTCTTCGCTTCCGTCCGGTATGGGAGCCTCCGCAATAGGCGTTTCTGGCGTAGAGGCACGATCCCGAAGCCCATACACCGCATATCCTTCAAAAATATCAACCTGCATGGATTTCTGATGTTCCCGGAACGGCAGGCCAAATTGTGTTTTCCAACCTTCCGGGAACACCGGCGTCCGGGAGGCTCTGGGCTTCTCGCCATCCTTCAGAACCCGCTGGTATACTTCGGTGGCAGTCAGGTCAAATGCGATAAGCCATTCATCCTTGGCGTGGATCACCCGTCCGAGGAGCTTGTATCGATAGTCCAGATTCCATCCCATCAGAGAAAACACCTTGGCAAAGAAGATCTTGCAGGTGATTTGCTTCGGCTTTCGTCTGCCAGAGCCATTGGTACACCAGGCGCAGGCATCCCGGTCTTCTGCCTGACAGGGGCGGATCGCCAATATTTTGCTTTCCTGATTGACCAGCACCTGCACATAATCTACCTTCGGGAATCGATTCAGGCAGGCAGCATTTACATAGAATTTATAGTTGTTAAAGGTCACGGATGGCTCATTGATATGGGCAAAGAATTCCCGGCGTACCACCTGGTAGCCCTCGTAATTGAATTCCCGCTCCGTCTCCAGAACATCATCGCCTTCATGACCTGCCTGATGAACGTCCACTTCCATCTCCGGCATGACAGGAGCAATCCCGGCCGTCTGCTCCCCTTCCAGAGAACGGAGCATCCCGGCAATCACACCACCGGGTTTTTCGCCTCTCTCCTCGCTCAATTATGGTTCCTCCTTTCCGCGCCGGTTGAATTCCTGGCGGATATAGTCTCTCAGTTCCTCAAAACCGGTCACATGGAGTTTTTGACCGGTTTCGTAAAGCTGCCCCTCTATGCGAATCTTCCAATCCTCCTCGCTCTGGTCATGAACCTGCTGGAAAGATTGCTGGTGGAGATAATACTGCGTTCCAAAAGAATGAATCCACTCCTCCGGTACGGCGCGCACCCGCTTGCCAGAGATGGAGAGCGGCTGCACAGAATCATGGGAATCCTGCTCGCCTTGCTGACCGGAGAGCAGATAAGATTTGATAAACGCCTCTGCGTCATTGAGATCGAAAATATACGCTGATTCACTTTGGCTTTGAAAGAGCCGCCCGGCAATCCGATACTTTAAATCCGGGCTCCAGCCGAACAGCTGAAACAGCGTTTCCATATAGGCCGCACCCGCAATCTCTCTGGGCTGGTATTTCCCATCCACCAGTTTGGAGAACAGGACGGCATTGCGGTTGCCTTTTTCCGCCGTGCGGACAGCAAACTTCATCTCCACTGGGTTGACCAGTAGTTCCACATGGTTGTCTTTCCCAAATGTACGAACACAAGCTGTGCTGAATTTGATCCTCTTATCCTGAAACTGAACATAAGGACGGTGGTAATTATCAAAGAACTCGCTGCGGGTAATCTCAAAACCCCTCATGTCAAAATCCCCAGGAGCCAGAGTGACACTGGAAAGAGGCGCTCTTTCTTCCGCCTGCTCATCGGGAGGATGGATACTGGCGGAAGCCTGAAAGTAATCCGCAGGTTTGAACCCGGCCCAGCGAGGGTTGATGGTTACAAAGCCTTTGAGCAGGCCGCTGTCAATCACCCGCAGCTCCGGGAGGATAGAGCGATGTCCATACTTGGAGTTGTTCAGAAGGTGCTGAACGGCAATGAAATCATCTCTGGAAACAATGCCCTCGTGGTGATTCCGGTAAAGGCTCTGGGGGCGGTCGCCCCGATTCTTCCTGGACTTGTGGTTCAGGTAGTTCGGGGTGAAGGTCTTTCGGGTCAGCACATCCCCGCAATGACGCTCATTGCGAAGAACCTGAACAATGGAATTGGAGGTCCATTTGATATTTCCCAGGTAGGTCTTACGGCCCAGCTCGGTAAGCGCCGCCGCGATGTCGCTGGTGGAGTAGCCGTACAGATACATGTAGAAGATGAGCTTCACCGTAGGCGCTTCCTCCGGGTTGACCACCAGGTTTCCATCCCCGTCGTGAGAATAGCCCAGCAGCTTGGGCGTCAAAGGCAAGCCGCCGTCCAGCCGCATCCGCAGGGAGGTTTCCATGCTCCGGCTGCGGATATGGGACTCCTCCTGCGCCATGGTGGCCTGAAAGGAAAGCGCCATCTGGGAATCATCCTTAAGGGAAAAGATACATTCGCTCTCGAAAAACACGCCCACCGGGCTGGGCAGTTCCGCCAGCATCCGGACCATGCTGATGCAGTCCACCACATTCCGGGCAAAACGGGACACGCTTTTGGTGATGATCATGTCGATTTTACCGCTGCGGCAGTCAGTCATCATGGCATTAAACTCGTCCCGATGGACGAGGGAAGTCCCACTAATGCCCTCATCGGCATAGATTTTAACCAGCGTCCAATTGGGGTGATGCAGGACGAAATCCTCATAGTATTTCTTCTGCAGCTCATAGGAGGATGTCTGCTGGACATTGTCCGTGGAAACACGGGCATACACGGCGACTCGTTGCGGAATATCGTTGTCGTAGTAGTCGATAGGCTTCTTGGCAGGGATGAATTCGTAGTTCTCCGGGTCAACCTTTGTGTTGATCCGGCGGCGGACCCGTTCCTTTCGTTCTGCAAGCCGATTGCGGGTGGCCTTGTCAATCATGCAGCATTTCCCTCCCAGGCTGGTGATCGGGGAGGATCGTCCAATCAGGACCGGGCAGAAAATACGGATCATGGAGATCCTCCCGGTAGTAGGAAGCCATTGTGTAGATATCCTCCGAAACAAAGTAAATGCCCACCGGCTTTGGCAGCGCCGCAAGAAGCCGGGCACAGAAAGAGAGCTCCGATAGTTTCTTGGAAATATTGCTTGCCTTCTGGGTGATCACCAGATCTACCTTGCCCTCATAGCAATCTTGCAGGAGTCTCGCCCATTCTGGAGCGTTTTCCATGTTCGGTGCGGTGCTTCCCTCATCCACATAGAAACCGACAAATTCCCAGTTCGGACAAAGAGCCAGCGTGTCCAAAAACTGCTTTTTGTGGGCGGAGAGATAATCCTCATAGCGGGTTTGGTTGAAGTAGCGAATGTATACCGCCACCCGGTGATGGTTTTTCGGAAGCGGGCGCTCCCGCCGAATGCCTTTTAACCAGGCACGATGCTCTGCCAAAAGCGCATTCTTTTCCGCCTCTCCTTCCAGCAGAAAATCAAAGGACGGCATGATCTCCTGCTCCATTGCTTCGCCCTTTATTGCCAGCTCTTCCATATGTGCTCCCCCTGCGAATGTTCTTACGGGCTATTATAGCGGCCACAGACTATAAATAAAATCGACCAGAGGTCAACAACTTGACTCCTGGTCGATGAACGAGAAAAAAAGATTCAGATTACAATGACTTCCGGCGAGCTGCAAACCCATTTCTACCCCAAGACGAGCCCCATTGAGTCTTCTGCACCATATATGTACGATGAAGATAGTGAGATCGCAGTATTTTGCCACTCGGCTTTATCCTATCCAGGATGTACTGCCATCCGTGCTACTCCTGAAAACGAAATGTGCATTGACATTATGTGATATAACACATATAATGAACATAGAGAGAAGGCGGTGGGTATGGAAAACTTCTCGGCAAAATACTACGAAACGACAGACGGTACTTAACCAGCTTAAAATTGCATTCTAATAGACTATTCGAAGTGGAAGGAATGGTTATCGGCATGGACAATAGCATTGAAAAAAAGCGAATTGAGGGCGAAGAAGATCTCATTTCAACGATTAAAGTGGCAACTGCGGCTCTCCCTCTTATCTTCACAATTGCAGAAAAACTATCTAAGCAACATGGATTTATCCACGATAGCGTACCTGCTCGTTTCGGGGACAAAACTGGACGATTAGTTTGGGATTACATATTATACAATGAGATTACATTTGATAGTGAGGACGGAAAAATAATTAGCCTTTTCACATCTCTTTCTGATGCAGAAACGAAGAAGCGCTGGGATGTTTTAGTCGACAAGTATGGGTTATAACATTAGACAGACATTATCGAGCGGACTACCAGCAGAGGAAGGAGGATTGACCTATGGGCAAGAATTTTCGTGAAACTCTGAATGAACAGCTCCGAGATCCCGCATTCAAAGCCGAGTGGGATGCCCTCGAACCGGAGCGTCAGATCATGAGAGCGATTCTGGAAGGGCGCGATGAACAGTCGCTGACGCAAAAGCAGCTGGCGGAAGTGACTGGTATCGCCCAGGCAGACATCAGCCGTTTCGAAAACGGAACCGGCAATCCGTCTCTCCGCACCCTGGAAAGACTGGCGGATGGCCTGGGGATGCGTCTCAAAGTGGAGTTCGTCCCCAAAAAACCAACTGCATAAGAAAAGCGGCGGGCCTTTGGAACACTCCTCGGCTCGCCGCTTTAATCGTTGTCTTCTCTTCTGGTCATGGTGGATTTCACTTCCCGGACGATTTTCAGGATGGAATCCAGTTCCTTGGGGGAGCAATCGGCCAACAGCTCGTCAAACTCACTTTGGTAGAGGCTCCGCACCTCCGGCACATCGGGCCGAAGCAGGGAGTCCGCTGACACCTGAAGCGCCTCGATGATCCGGATGAAGGACTCCAGTTTCATATTGGTCTTTCCCGTTTCAATAGCGCTGACATGAGGCAGGGAGATATTGGCCTTGGCTGCAAGATCTGCCTGGCTCATCCGCCGGCCGACTCGCGCCTCCCGAATGCGGGAGCCAATCAGCTGACGCTCGTTCAAACCATGTTCCTCCATCGGCTCCCCCCCTTTTTGAAATATATTCTCCAGTTAATCTATTTCTAAGAGTATATCAACTTGGGGTGAAATTGATATAAGGCAAAGGCGATGATATAAGCCAGACACTATAATAAGGCTACAATTTTTTTGGAGGTCTTATTATGAGTCTTGACTACAAAGCCATTGGCAAACACATCCGCGAAGCCCGTCGCCGCAACCATCTCTCCCAGGCAATGCTCGCCGAGGCGGTGGACAAAACCCCCTCTTACATCAGTTACATAGAGAGCGGCCTCAAAAGTATGAGCCTGGACACCTTTGTTCTCATCGCCAATGCCCTCGGCGTATCGCCGGAAAGGTTGTTGATGGAGCAGATCACCGACACGGAACGGTGCGCCAGTGAGGAGATCACCTTGCTCCTCTCAGATTGCACCATCTGTGAGGCTCTCATTCTGCTGGACATGATGAAAGCCTTAAAGACAGCTCTGCGAGAACACCGGGAGAAGTGCATCGATTCGGATGCTTCCGATTTTACATTCCTGCTCTGAGAAAACAATCGACCGGAAGTCATGTGCTTTGACTGCCGGTCGATTTTTGCCTGTAAAAGTGTATATGTTTTTGGGAAAGTGAATATGTTTTCGAAAAGTCCAGGATATGGGCCTCCAAAGTTGGTATAATGGAGGGCGAAAGGTGGGATAGTCCATGATCTACTACACGGGCGATATCCACGGGAACCCTCGTGAGATCGTACAGTTCTGTGACCGGCACAAGCTGACCGAGCAGGACACCCTCGTCCTTCTGGGGGATGTGGGGGCCAATTATTTCCTGAACGGGCGGGATGCCGAGATGAAGCAGCTTTTGACACAGGTGAAACCCACGCTCCTGTGCATCCACGGCAATCATGAGGTTCGCCCATCTACCCTGCCATCCTACCAGACCAAGGAATGGAACGGCGGAACGGTCTGGGTGGAGGAGACCTACCCCCGCCTGCTGTTCGCTGCTGATGGGGAGATATTTCATCTGGAGGGTCTTTGCCATCTGGTAATCGGCGGGGCTTACAGCGTGGACAAGTTTTACCGGCTGGACAGAGGATATGGCTGGTGGCCGGACGAGCAGCCTTCTCAGGAGATCAAGGAGAAGGTCATCCGGACGCTGGATGCCTGCGGCTGGCAGGTGGATACCGTTCTCTCCCACACCTGCCCCTATCGGTATGAGCCGCGGGAAGCATTCCTCCCCATGATCGACCAGAGCACCGTGGATGCCTCTACCGAGGAGTGGCTGGAGGAGATCGAGAGGAAGCTGCAATACAATCACTGGTTCTGCGGCCACTGGCATATCAACAAGCGCATCGACCGGATGCACTTCCTCTTCCACAGTGTGGAGGCGGCGCCGCAGCTCCTGTCGGGAGATAGCATACGATGACAGAGGAAGAAAAAACGGAACGGGAGGCTTGCTTTGCCGCAATCCGTGAAACCGTCCAGAGGCTCTCCCGCCTGATGGATACCGCATACCAGCAATACAGTCAATTGGTGGAACAGGTGGTGAAGGACAGGATCACCGGGGAGCAGGAGATCGAGCGGATCATGGACGGCCTTATGGACTTCGGGGATGACCAGAGATTCCTTGCTCTGTACAAGGCCCTTTGCCGCCATGTCTATGACAAACATCCTACTCTTGTGAGAGAACACATTGCTCTCTTCCGAACCCAATTTGAGGAGAGAGCGGACGAGGAAACGCAACAAGCACAAGGAGGTGAACGCCATGAAGGCACCGGAGATTAAGCACTATATCAGCTGGCTGGGCCGGGTGGGATACCGAAACATCGACTGCTCTTTCTCCTACGACGAGGCATCCTATGGGGCCATCGACCGGATCTTCCGGCTGCTCTACCGGCTGGAACCTGACCCGGAGCACAACAGCTGGGAGCTTTGGCTTCGTGCCGAGCGGGGAACCATCGAGGACTTCGGCAGTTTTGAGGATCTACGGGAGGATGGGCAGGTGGAGAGCTACGAGGAATTTGAAGCCTGGTGGCGTTCCGAGTTCCCGGAGGAGGTGGAGTGGTTCCACTTTTCCGCCGGTGAAGATCAGAAGATCGGATACCGGGCGGTATTCCTGAGCCATAACCATGTGCTGGAGGTGGACTGCCGCAAAGAGAGATCTTTCCCCCATGACATCTCCCCATTTACCTCCTGGCTGGAGGAAGCCGTGCGGGACGCCGTGCAGGCGGTGGAGGATGGCAGCTATCCGAAGCTGGTGGAGCGGAATCTGCCCGTCTGGCATCGGACGGGAACCGTCCTGCGCCGGGATCTGTGGAAGGTCTTTCCCGAATGGAAAGAGAAGTTCTTCCAGAATATCTCCCGGCAGGAGGTGGATGAGTTTCTTGCCTCGGCGGCAGGCTATCCCCTGGAAGCAAACAGAAGACTCCCGTCCATGACCGCAAACGACTTCTATCATGCCTGCGCTCTGGGCTACCGGGCCATGGGATATGCCGGAACGGAGAAACCGGACAAGGAGCAGTACCTTCTCCACGCGGATGGGCGGGACGAGGGCCTGTCCAAATTGGACGGGAATTCCCCCGATGCCTTTGATCGCTGGCTGAAAGAGCGGCCACGCATCGGCCACCCCTGGGAGGTATGCCGGGGCGGCAACAGCACCCACATCGACTGCATCGTGTGCCGGGATGAGCATGGTTACTATCTGGCGGTGGCCGGTCTTGCGGAGACCCGGACGGTGGAGGCCATCCACTTCTTCCTCGCACTCCATCGGGCAGACATTCCCGTATGTATCCGCAATGCTGAGGAATTGAAGGCCCGCCTGACCGGAGAGGAGCCCATCGGCATCGTGCCGGAAGGAGTTCTTCCCGCCTACTGCCACGCCTGGTTCCCAGGCGAGCGTATCGTCGATTTTATGAATCTGCCCCTTGAGCGCCGGGACGAACTTGCAAACTACTGCCGGTGGCAGCCAATCCCGGTTCCCCGGTTGAAGAAGGACGGTGAATCCCCATGATTTTCTTTACCTCTGACCTGCATCTCGGTCACGAGAACTGCATCCGGCTTTGCAACCGGCCCTTCTCCAGCATTGAGGAGATGGACGAAACCCTCATCGAAAACTGGAACCGCAAGGTCACAGGGAAGGATACCGTCTATATCCTCGGCGACCTCATCTACCGGAGCAAAAAGCCGCCGGAGGAATACCTGCGGCGGCTGCGGGGAAAGAAGCATCTCATCCTTGAGAATCACGACCGGGGATGGGTCCAGAATTGTCAGACGGAGCGATTCTTTGAAAGCGTGAGCAATCTGCTGTATATCACGGACGGAAAGCGGCAGTACACCCTCTGCCACTACCCCATGATGTCCTGGCCGCATATCATGCGGTGCTACATGGTCTTTGGTCACATCCACGGAAATACCGATGCGGACTACTGGCCGCTCATTCAGGCAAACGAGCGGATGCTGAATGCCGGGGTGGATGTCAATCGCTTCGAGCCGGTCACCTTCGAGGAGATGGAAGCCAACAATCTCCTGCATAAAGGCCAGCAGAAAGCGGAACCGGAGGTGCAGCCGTGAAAAGAAGAAAGGGATTTTATGAGGCGGAACCTCTGGCCAGTTCCATCGCTCGTCGAGACTGGCAGCACACGCTGGAGCGAGCCGAGGAAAGCGGCCTGCCACTCCAATCCCGAAAGGGGAACACAGGACTGCTGTTTCCGGCAAGAATCCTTGCCCCCGTTTGGGAGGAAGGACTGCGGCATATCATTCTGGCGGCGATTCGGTACAGTATGGGACGGCACACCTATATGCCCAGCATCGCTGTGGATTTCACCTGCCGGAATCTGAGCTGCCTGGACGAGAGCACCCGTTCCGCCGCTGCGGCGGAGATTCAATATCATCTGAACCGATATGGAGAACAGGAGCCATATCCCCGGCTGTGGAACAGTCTCAGCCGACTGCTCATATCTGAAGAAATCGGACAAGAGGACAGGAGGAAGGAAACAATGCCGATTTTACAATCACTGGAAAGCATGGAGCGCATCTCACGTCAGGCGCTGGCAGCTGATCTGGATGCCGTGTTGGAACGGGTAAGCCGTGAAAACATCGGGCTGGTGATCACCGATGAAGGGAAGGATGATCTTGTCCTCTGTCCGGCCTCCTGGTTCGATTTCGACTATGTGGATGACTTTGGCTGTGTCATCAACTGTGCCCTCCGCTATGCCATGCGAACGGAAGATGAGGAGAGCGAAGCGGTCGTCCGATATGCCCGATGTCACTACCGCCTGTTCGATGAAAAGACGCTGTCGGTGGCCGTGGCCGATCTGGAGCGGGAACTGGAAGAACCGATGGAGCCTCTCAAGAAGCCGCAGGTCTGGAAAGAACTTCTGGAGTTGTTTCAGCAGCGGCTTGCTGAGCTCCGGCAGGAAGATTCAAATGGAGATGAAAAATCCAATGGATGAGAAGAAGTACGAAATTGTGGAGATTCAAGTGGATGCGGATGTGTTGGAAGAACTGAAAACAGTGATAGCACCACTTGGTCTGACACCGGAAATGCTGATCGTGCGTTTCTTTGAATTCTGCACCGATCCTGCCACGCAGGAAGAGGCCGTTTCGCTGCTTCTGAAATGGAAAGCTGAGTTGGAAGCGGAGAGCTACGAACCCCGAGGTGATTTCTGATGCTGTCCAAGAAAACCTTCTGCGAAGCCCTGCGGAAGATCCAAGCCCAGAGGAAAAGAGACGCACAATTCAGTGAGGCGCTCAATCTGGTGGGCGATGGTCATTTCGTTTTTGAGGGCGGGCCGCAGCTTCTTTCCGCCTTACTGAATGTGTTGGAGGAAGCGGTCAACGACAAGTACGACTACATCAGCTGGTGGATTTACGATGCCGCTCCGGACTATGAGGTCTGGACCGAAGACGAAAAAACCAAATGGTGTCTGAAGGAGCCGGAAGCCCTATATGATTTCATCCGGGATGAATGTCAGGGCTAAGCGGCATCTCCTTCTCATATCGGAACCTTGGTGCTGAGAAATGAAACATTACCATAATGAAGATTATATGTTGCAGTTATCCCCTGAAGACAAGGAAAGATTTGAGCAGATTTTTCTTGCTCTTTGTATCCGAGAATCCCAGGAAAAAAGCCGTGGGGGAAGTATACCAATCAATTATTACAGGCTGAGTAATGAACACCTCTTTCCCGATATGCCGCAGGATGAAGATGCCCTTGAGGGAGAAGAAGGGCTGACGCGATTCACCGATGGCTGTCAGAAGCTGAAGAAGTATGAATAGGCGGATATCTTTTTTGGTCTTACACTAAAATCCCCCTTCGGCAGAAAATCCGCCAAGTCCCAGCCGAAAAAAAGAAAAAATAAGCGGCGCTGACCCGCAAAGCCTTGCAAATAAAGGGTTTTCGCAAACATCTTTATTGGTCTTACACTCCACACAAAGTCTGAACGTGTTGCGTTCAGACTTTTTCTTTTTTCTGCATCATGCCTGTGTGCGGTATCATGATGGCAATGCCGAAATTTTGTTGACAGCAATCCGGAAACATGCTATGCTAGACAGGCTGTGCTGAAAAAGCGAAAGCTATATTTTTCCTTGTGGGTGAGATAAACAAGGGGAGATATAGCTTTTTTTATTTTACCAGGAAGAAAAGAGGAATCCGAAGAATGCAGCAAACGTTTATGAAAACCAGACCTGTCCTGCCATTGGTCCTGTCCATGTCATTTCCCATGGTACTTTCTATGATGGTAGCGTCGTTGTACAACATTGTTGACAGCTATTATGTGGCTCAGATCAGTGAGGATGCCATGACGGCTCTGTCGCTGGTATTTCCTGTTCAAAACCTGATCAATGCGGTTACGATTGGATTTTCGATCGGTGCAAACGCGGTTATCTCCTACTATCTGGGCGCACAGGAGCATCAAAAAGCAAACGCCGCAGCCATGCAGAGTATTGTCTGCAATACCATCCATGGGATTCTTCTGACCATTGGGTGCATCCTGGTGATCCCGGTCTTTCTCCGTCTGTTTACCAGCGATGAACAGGTGATCGATCTGGGCGTACGGTATTCCAGAATTGCCTTTGCCTTTGCCGTGATCGTGGCTCTTTCCATGTCGATGGAGAAGATTTTTCAGGCTGTCGGAAAGATGCTGATGACCATGGTTTGTATGATGTCGGGCTGTGTGGCCAATATCGTTTTGGATCCCCTCTTGATTTTTGGATGGGGGCCTTTCCCCGAAATGGGCATTGAGGGCGCGGCTTTCGCAACGGGAATTGGACAAACTCTGAGCCTGATCCTTTATGTAATCTGCTATAAGGTCGGAAAATTTCCGGTGCGCCTTTCCTGGAAAGCGCCTGTATGGGATTGGAACTTGACGAAAAAAATGTATTCGATTGGTGTTCCCGCTACTCTGAATTTGGCGCTTCCTTCCTTGCTCATTTCGTGTCTGAACATCATTCTGTCTGCCTATTCGCAGGTCTATGTTCTGGTTTTGGGAGTCTACTATAAACTGCAAACCTTTCTGTATCTGCCCGCGAATGGAATCGTTCAGGGAATGCGTCCCATCATCGGATACAATTTTGGAGCCAGGGAATACGGCAGAGTCCAAAAAATTTATCGTGTTTCGCTTGTGCTCTCCGCCTGCATTATGGCGCTGGGGACGGCGCTCTGTTGGCTGATTCCCGGCGAGTTGATCGGATTGTTCTCCACTAACCCGGAGACCATTGCGGCGGGAAGCGTTGCCTTGCGCATCATCAGTGTGGGATTTATTGTTTCTTCTGTGTCCGTCATTTCCAGCGGGGCTCTGGAAGGCTTGGGAATGGGAAGCCCTTCTCTGGTGATTTCCCTGCTCCGGTATGCGGTGCTGATCATTCCCGCCGCCTTTCTGCTGAGCCGGTTTTTGGAAGCGGTTGGCGTATGGCACGCGTTTTGGATCACGGAGGTGGCTGCCGCCGTCCTTTCCTATTATCTTTATAAGAAAAAGACATCCGTTTCTCACAATCGCAGCGAAAAGGAAACGGAATAAAGTCGCTGTTACAGCGCTTCGATGGAAATTCCCGGATAGTACCAGTGCAGAATGTCCTCCCAGGAGGCCCCCTGCTCCGCCATGTACTGCGCGCCGACCTGGCTCATGCCCACGCCGTGCCCATAGCCGCATATGGTAAAGGTGAAGCTGTTGTCCGCGAACGTGAAGGTAAAGTTTTGGGAGCGCAGGCCGAGGGCGGAGCGGAATTTCCCGCCGTCCATCGACACGCCGCCCACATTCAGCGAGAGAACGGAGCCGGAGCCCGTCCGCTGTAAATCCGTCAGCCAGGCTGCCGGATCGTCTCCGAACGTCAGGGACGCGTCCGCCGAGAGCAGGGCGGTTTTGAGTTCTTCCGCGCTGAACACGGCGGAGGTCCGGTAGCCCGCGGCGTAACAGTCGCCCGGACTGGCCACCGGAACCAGATAGCTGCGCTCGCCGCCCCAAATATCCGCGGAGCTTTCCGTCACCCCGGCAGAGATGGCGTAAAAGACTGCATCGATCAATTCGCCCCCGCTGCGCAGTACCAGCCCGTTGACAGCGTGGGCCGCTTCGTCCAGCTTGGCATAGTATTCCTCATAGCGATCCCCATACCGGCTTTTCATCAGTTCAGGCGTGACGTATTTTTCGCCGATGGACAGGTTCGCGGAGAAATCGGCGCCCTTCAAGGATGGGTCGGGGGACTGTTCCTGCTGCTCGCGCAGGCGGGCGTAGTAGGTATAAGCCGCCGCCGCCTGCGCCTTGATCGCTTCCAGCTCATAGGAGGGAGGGATCTCCGCCGCCGCGCCGCCGCGCAGGAATTCCAGGCGGCTGACATGGATCACATTCCCGGTCGATGTGTCGAGAATGGCGAAGTCATCCGCTGTGTCCGCGCTTTCCGGCTCCGGAGCGGGGGCGGCGGAAGAGGTCTCGCCGCCGTTTTCCTCGCGGGGAGCTCCGCCCATGGCAAAGAGAGGGATCACAAAGAGCAGCAGCGCGAGAATCAGACATTCCACAACATTTCTTTTCATAAGCTCCTCCTTTTTCTTGCATAGGAAATTTACAGAAATGATGATTTGATTATTCATAATTCCCGGTAAAAATTTTGTTTTTTCGGTCATATGGCAGAAAAATGCAATTCTTTTAAAATAAAATTGCATTTTAAGGGGAAGAATGATTGACTTTGCAGATGGCGTGCGCTACAATAAGGAACATATCGCTTTGATTGAATAAAGAAATAAAGTTGTGCCCGTTGCAGGGACGCGGAAGGGAGAGCTCAAGGATGGAGAAACAGGTGAAGGGAAAGACGCGGCAGGAGACGCTCGCGGATCTGTGCGAGGAGTTTCGCGCGAACAATAAGATCGCGCCGGAAAGCTTTGATTTGTACAATGTCAAACGCGGCCTGCGCAATCCGGACGGAACGGGCGTGATGGCCGGTCTGACCCTGATCTGTAACGTGCACGGTTATCTGATCGACGACGGAGAGCGCATCCCCGACGAGGGCAGGCTGACCTATCGCGGCATCGACGTATGCGACATTGTGGAGGGCTGCGCGAGGGAAAACCGCTTTGGCTTTGAGGAAGTGGCCTGGCTGCTGCTGTTCGGCAAGCAGCCCACGCGGGAACAGCTGGAGCGTTTTTCCGCGGTGATCAACAGCTACCGCGAGCTGCCGGAATATTTTGCCGAGGATATGATCATCAAGGCGCCGTCGCGCAATATCATGAATAAGCTGGCGCGCTCGGTGCTGGCCCTGTATTCCTACGACGACAACCCGGACGATATTTCGCTGGAAAACAACATGCGCCAGTCGATGCAGCTCATCGCCCGGTTGCCTACCATCATGACGTATGCCTATCAGGTGAAACGCCGTCATTACGACAAGCAGAGCATGTTCTTCCATCCGCTCAACCCGGAGCATTCCACGGCGGAAGCCATTCTCAACGCGATCCGTCCCGACCGGCAGTTCACCGACGAGGAAGCGAAGCTCCTTGACCTGTGCATGATGATCCACGCGGAGCACGGCGGCGGCAACAACTCCACCTTCACGGCCCGCGTCCTGTCCTCCACGGGGACGGATATCTATTCGGCCATCTCCGCCGCCATCGGCTCGCTCAAGGGGCCGCGCCACGGCGGCGCCAACCATCGCGTCATGATGATGATGGGCGATCTGATGCAGAATGTGAAGGATTGGGAGAGCGACGCGCAGGTGAAGGATTACCTTGCTAAGATTGTACGCAAGGAAGTGGGCGATCATTCCGGTCTGATTTACGGAATGGGCCATGCCGTTTACACCATTTCCGATCCGCGTGCGGTAATCCTGAAACAGAAGGCGAGAAAGATCGCGGGTGAACGCGGGATGCTGCGGGAATTTGACTTGTTTGAGCGTGTGGAGCGGCTGGCGCCGGAGGTCTTTGCCGGCGTGAAGGGAGATTCCAAGGTGATCTCCGCCAATGTCGACTTCTATTCCGGCCTGGTGTATGAGTGCCTGGGGATCCCGAGCGATCTCTACACGCCGCTGTTTGCCGTGTCCCGCATCGCGGGCTGGTGCGCGCACCGGATCGAGGAGATCGAGACGTGCGGGCGGATCATGCGCCCGGCCTATCGTTCCCTGGCCCAGCAGAAAACGTACATTCCGCTGGACGAGCGCGGATAAGCTCTGCCCGCGTCCATTTGGCGGCCCGGTTTTCCAGCTTTTTCCCCCCGCTTTTTGCGAAAAGACGGTGCGGCAGAGCGGGAAACCGGGCCGCTTTTGTGTGTGCGCCGGATTTTTTTTCGTGGAAAAATTATAATTCTATAAAAGAAATATACCCTTTCCCGGGCAGAGTATAATAGCAGAAGTATCAAGAAAACGGGAGTGTCGCCCATGATTACCAAACGCATTTGGCGTATTTTTTGGATTACCCTTGTGATTGCCTTGCCCGTGCGCCTGTACCAGACGCTGTTTCTTCTGGAGGCGGACACGGGCTTTTATACAGACGGTTATCTGACAACGGCGATTGTCTTTATTGCCCTGATGGTGGGCTGTCTGCTGCTGTATGCCGACACCGCCCGAAGTCCCGTGCCCGTGCCGGAGCTTCCGCTGCAAAGCCTGCCCGCGGCGGTGACGGCGATGTTTACGGGATTTTTGTTCTGCGGACAGTCGCTGTTCAGCCTGCTTGGCGTGCCGAGTGTGGAGAACACGGTGATGAACGGGATTCTCGCGGCGGCGGGAATTCTCGCGGGCATTATCCTGCTGGTGCAGGCCTATGGACATGCCGTGGGGAAAAATTTCTGGCGAGATCATCCGCTGCCCGCCCTGCTGCCTCCCCTGTGGGGCTGCGTCTGCCTGGTGGCGCTGTTTATCACCTATTCCGGCTCCGTGAATATTGCGGAGAATGTGTACGACACCTTCTCGGTGGTGTTTCTGCTCCTGTTCTTCTTCGCTTACGCCAAGCTTCACGCGGGGATCGAGCCGGAGCGGAGCGCGCGGGACGCTGTGCGCTTCGGTCTGATGGCGATCCAGTTTGCCGTGGTCACAGTGGTGCCGGAGCTGGTGCTGCGCGTGATGGGCGTTTCTCCTGTGACCTCCTATCCGTTCGGTATGTATCTGATGAACGGCGTGGCGGCGCTGTTTGTTTTCTTTTTCCTTCTGGCCCTGCACCGCGCGAAGCCCGTTTCCCTGCCCGCGCAGGATGAGGACGGAGGAGAATCGGACGAAGGGGAGGAGGACGATCCCGGCGACGAAACACAGGATTTTGCCGATCGGCTGAATGAGGCGTACGGGGCGACGGAAACCTTCCTTCCCAGGGAAAAAAGTCCCTTCCCAAAAAATAATTCTGAAAATGACCGTTAAATTTATATCAACCTACTTGTAAATTTCCATCAAATGCTATAGAATAGAGACAAGCCTAAGAAAAATTTTTCAGGAGGTATTTGTGTTATGGCTATTAAAGTTGGCATCAATGGTTTCGGCCGCATCGGCCGCCTGGTGTTCCGTGCCGGACTGAACAACCCGAATATTGAGTTTGTGGGGATCAACGATCCTTTCATGACCCCTGATTACATGGCGTACATGCTGCGTTATGACACCATGCATGGCCAGTACAAGGGCGACATCAAGTATACCGACAATTCCATCATTGTCGACGGCAAGGAAGTCCGTTTCTTCGCCTGCATGAATCCCGAGGAGATTCCGTGGGGCGAGGTTCAGGCTGAGTATGTTGTCGAGTCCACCGGCGTGTTCACCGTGATGGACAAGGCGAAGGCTCACCTGAAGGCCGGCGCCAAGAAGGTTGTCATTTCCGCTCCTTCCAAGGACGCTCCGATGTTCGTTATGGGCGTGAACCAGGACAAGTACACGACCGATATGGATATCGTGTCCAACGCTTCCTGCACCACGAACTGCCTGGCTCCGATTGCCAAGGTCCTCAACGACAACTTCGGCATTAAGGACGGCCTGATGACCACCGTTCACTCCACCACCGCTACCCAGAAGACCGTTGACGGTCCTTCCAAGAAGGACTGGAGAGGTGGCCGTGCTGCTGCCGGCAACATCATCCCCTCCACCACCGGCGCTGCGAAGGCTGTGGGCAAGGTTATCCCCGAGCTCAATGGCAAGCTGACCGGCATGTCCATGCGTGTTCCGACCCTGGACGTTTCCGTTGTTGACCTGACCGTCAACCTCGAGAAGCCCGCCAAGTACGAAGAGATCTGCGCCGCCATGAAGAAGGCCTCCGAGGGCGAGCTCAAGGGCATCCTGGGCTACACCGACGAGATGGTTGTTTCCTCCGACTTCCTGGGCGATCCGCACACCTCCATCTTCGACGAGAAGGCCGGTATTGCTCTGACCGACACCTTTGTGAAGGTTGTTTCCTGGTACGACAACGAGTGGGGCTACTCCAACAAGCTGCTGATGCTCATCGAGCACATGGCTGAGGTTGACGCGAAGTAAGGTTCCTCCCGACAATTCTAAATTGTGAACAAAGGCGCTTCCGTTTGGAAGCGCCTTTTTGTGCGCTCACCCGCGATTTTTGTCGCTTTTCCATCTTGCCCACCGCGCACAAAACGATTATAATAAATTGAACTTTGTATGACCAAAAGGGGGATTTTTATGCCTGTTCGGGCACTTCGCGCCTTTATGCGGCGTGAGCCGGTGCTGTCGGCTTCGCTGCTGTGCGCGCTCATTTCCATGTTCTTTGTCCCACCCTCAGCCGCCTATGCCGAATACATCGACACCCATGTGCTGATTTTACTGTTTTGCCTGATGGCTGTGGTATCGGGTATGCAAAAATACGGCGTTTTTGACCTGCTCGCTCAAAAAATGCTGACCGGTCGGCACGCATTGCGCACACTGGTACTTATCCTGACGCTGCTGCCCTTCTTTACCTCTATGGCAATCACAAACGATGTTGCCCTGATTACCTTTGTGCCGTTTGCCATTTTGGTACTGGGGCTGGTCGGACAAAGTGCGCTGCTTATTCCAGTCATCGTCCTGCAAACGGTTGCCGCCAATCTGGGC
>OERR01000093.1_pt1 | contig 23274 bp, 32 predicted proteins | sample 1540051 | NCBI WGS metagenome assembly OERR01 (sample SAMEA3891884, study PRJEB23780) | metagenome | biome: terrestrial biome; feature: animal house; material: Caecal content | place: Italy | collected 2015-05-05 | reverse complement strand
ACATAATGGAATGTAAAAATTAATTTGATTTTAATCATTCTAATAATAGTACCATTTTGGAACGAAAAAGAGGGGCTGTAAAACAGCCTCTCTTTTTATTTTTATTTTATATATTTTGCGGCAACAAATCCTTTAAATTTATTGCTTGCATCTCCTTGATCGATTAAATACCACTGCGTCCCATTGTTATAACATTCTCCAATTACTTGAACTAGATTTCCATCTTTTAGTGTTCTTGTAACATTTCCTGAATAACTATTTGGAAAATCTCTAACATTTAACACGTCATTTACTGCAACTCCTGTTACTTTTCCTACTTTCTTTTTTTGATTGTTTTCTGTATACTTCACGTAATTCTTATTTGCGGTAATATATTCTCCCGATTCTAAGCGATACCAGTCTTGCCCGTCTGACATTTTAATTCCTTGTACGACTCTTCGCTTTTCGCCTTTGTGCAAGACTCCCACAACATTGTTAGCTGTCATACTCAATCCAGAACGCAAATTAACTCCATCTGCACCCGCATAGGTGATTTCTAACGTTCCATCACAGAGCCAAAATGCGGTCATGGTGCTATTCGCTTCGTTTGTGCCGTTCACACAGCTCATAACGTCCGCCTTGAAATCTTCCCATTGCTGTTCATCTTCCAGCCATGGAGCTGGACAATGTTTTCCTGTAATGTCAAAATGTCGTACCAGAGCTGGTGTTTCTCCACCCGCCTTTTTAATCTCGTTAATAATATAAACATCTAGCTGCTTGAGAAGCTCGATAGAGGTATCGCTAAAATACCAGCCTTTTTCATAAGCATCTGGATACTTTTTGCCAGAAACGTGATGTGGACACACTTCAATCCCGATTGTATTTTCGTTATTGTACAAATTCTTAAACTGACCAACACCGCTATCTTCACAGTGTCCAGCCCTACCCATCATCGGCACACAGCTCCACACTTCTGTATCGTCTACAGCAAAATGTATGGATAAGAGCGGATCGCTTGGATGGCTGGCAAGGGTTCCAAAATACTCCGCATTTCCTCTTGCTGTTTGCTGGCATACACCTGTGTAATGGTGAACGATCGCCTTAATATCTTTCAAACTGCTTACGCCTTTTCTTGTCCTGTATACCGCTGCATCTGCCTTAAATTCATTAATTTTTAATCCCATATTTTTGTCCTTTCTTCCAAAATAAAAGTGACCCCATTCATTATTAATAGAGTCACTACCTAAATAATCGTATTTTTCGTACAGCCCAGAAAGCTTCTGCTTATCTGGATTTCCATTTCCATCTGAATAATTTGTAAAACTTCTAAACTGCAAAATCTTTGCACCGGGAAATCTTTGTACCTCCTGCTCAAATACTTCTCTGACCGCCTGCATTGTTTCTTCGCTTGGCACGCAAGCAGGAGCGTTAAAAGCTTTGTCTAGTACGGTTTCTAAAGAGACATTTCCTAGCAATTTTGTTTCATAAATGTCTTTGATGCATTGCGCAATCGCTATAAGAGCATCGTGATTCTTTCCTACAAAGACGCTGCCTTCACCTTCTACCTTTTGTGCTATCTTATATATTGTTCCTGCTTTCATACAAAAATTCCTTTCTTTTCAGGTAAATCAAATAAGTTAAACGTTCCGGCACGGAATTCTACTTCCCTTGTTGCTGCCCTTGCCGTAACTGGCAACAAAAAGCAGCATAATAAACATAGAATCAATAATACTTTTCTCATGCACCCTCCTGTAGAGCAATTTTTCTATTTTCCCACTTTTTATACGCATCTAAATACAATTCGTTTTTATCTCCGTTATAAGTCAGTTCGTAATACATTCCATCAAAGAGTGTTGTTGACATTAATGCTTTATTATTTTGCAATGTCTTGCACATCCAAACAGTGAAGGCATCCTCTTCTGTAATTTTCTTATTATCTGTCTTGTCGAGATGTTCATTTACATAATTAATAACTGTTTCTTTACACAATTTTATAAAGTCTTTTTCACTCATTTTTCTCTCCTATTCTACAAAAATCCAATCCTCTGCAAGCATATCCGCTTGAGAAGCAAGCCATCCCATCTGTACTCCAGATGTTCCTATGAATGCAATAGCCTGGTTCCCGATAGCATCGTGATCGCAATTTTGAATTTCTCCATTTGGTGCAACATAACTAATATTCTTTGCAAGCTCAATGTGTTGATTTTTTCCATTCCACCCCCGACGCTTTACTTTTAATCCACGTTTCATGTACTTGATTGCGTCTCCGAACGAAAAAGTTGCTTCCCCACCCAAAACAGGTGCATTACTTTTAGATGCAACAATCCATTCATCTGAACAAACGTTAAGCATAGTATATTCAACCAATTGTGTCCCTCTGATATCTAAAACCTGTCCATCTTTACAATGCATCATAATTGTTTCTTTTTCACTGTCCCAACACCAGTAACCACCCCATGATGGTAATTTTACTTTTTCTCCTTGCTTCATTAACCCAAACGCTTCTTTAAAATTCATATTTCCCATTATCCTTTCATTTTTCCTATTTTCTATTCAGCTTATTTTCCTGATTTAAAATCGGGAAATTAGAAAGGCAGCCCTGAAGGACTGCCACAATATGTAAAGATTTTCTTGTTTTTCTTTTCAGTAATCTACACATTTTGCGTAAATTACTTCTTAAAACGCCCCCACATCTCTGTAAGCTTTTCCCACCCGTACATGGACACATAAGCCACGATCCAGCCAAGCACGATTGCTCCGACAATGTAGTACCATACCATTTCCGCCTTTTGCATCTGCACGTAGATGACAACGCTCAGGACAGATACTAGCATAGACACCGCAAGTACCTGCAAGGATGTTGGAATTCTGTTCAAAAATCCCCAGGTCTTTGTAAACTCCGTCACGATTGTGACAAAAGTAGCCAAGATGCCGATAATAGTTAAAACGACTGCTCCATTTTGTAAAATTACATTTAAATCCATATTTTTTTCTCCTTTCTAATCTCTAATTGGTAATGCTCGAACTTCTTCCAGTAGTTTTGTTACCATGCCATTTCCTCCAAGAGTATGGTAACTTTCATACATTTCTAAAAAATTATCTAACCCGTGACGAGTAATAAAGCCACGGGCTATCCATTTTTCGTGGTATTCAATCAATTGCACTCTCAGCAGCAGCATCGTACCTGTGCTATTTGCGTCTCTGTCTTTCTTTGCTTTTTCTCCAATTTCTTTTTGCTTTTTCAACAGCCAGACTATGTAACCAAGCAGAATTGGAAGTGCAATTGTGTACGTTTCTAGTAAAAAATCTTTCATTTTTCCCTTTCTCAATCCACATTTTCTATAAACGCAGATTGCATGTCTCGCATTTGTCTTTCTAACAGAGATGATTTTTTTGCTTGTGCTTGTATAAATTCATCCTTACTATATTCTTGCAAGATAAATTCATACCCCAAAAAATCTCTTTCGGAAATTTTCTTAATGTCAGAATATACAAATACCTTGCTCTCTGTTATCTCAATTCCGTCTGGTTTTACCGTGCTTTTTTGTACTCCATAATTAATCATATTCCCTCCTTCGGTTTGGTTGTCATACAGGAAAGTATCGGAACAATATATTTTCGCTGCAAATGAAACGAGTTGCAATGTTTTAGCCAACCCTTATAGCTATTAATACAGCACTGCTCCGAATAACTTATAACACCACCATTTTCAATTTTCTTTTTAATTGCAGTCATTTTTTGCTTCATTACTTTACACGTAGACTTTCTTAATAATGAATAATTAAAAAATGTCCGATAACCAAGGAAATCAACCCCACGGATATAAGCAGGGAATATCTGCCAGTTATCTTTTATTTGCAATTTCAATTCTGCATTGAAATATATTGCAATCTCTTTTCTTAAAGTGCGAAGTTCTTCTTTTGTCCTTCCGAAAATAACAATATCATCCATATAACGAAAATAATATTTTACTTTCTTTTCTTCCTTGATCCAGTGGTCGAAGGATGATAAATAATAATTTCCGCTATACTGCGACAGATAATTTCCAATCGGAATACCTGTGTTTGCATCTACCTTTTCTGATAGATATATTTCTTGCAAGTCTTCTATTTCGGCAGTTGCTACACTGTCTATAATCTCGTTTAGCAGCCAGAGCAATTCTTTGTCTTTAAATAATTTTGAGTACTTTTGTTTTAAAATCTCATGATTAATGCTTTGATAATAATGTTTTACGTCTAATTTTAAACAATACCTGCACTCATCCGTATCACCCCACATTGCTTTTTTGAGTTTATTTAAACCTTTATGAATGCCCATGTTAGGTATTGCAGAATAAGTATCTGCCGTGAAATTTTTAAGCAGATACGGCTCGATTACTTGCAGGATCGCCCACTGGCAAATCCTGTCAGGGAAATACGGTAATTTGTAGATTTTTCTCACCTTATTTCCGTCATCTTTGTAGAACTCTTCGTATTCGGAAGTCTTGTAAGTATGTTCTACAAGCATCCCCTGCAATAACTTAAGATAATATTCTAGATTCTCATCTACTTCTTTTACTTCCTTATACCATCCCTTTCCCCTTCTGGCGTTTTGATGTGCTAATCTTAGATTGTCTATATCGCAAATTTTCTTGTATAAATTTCCATATCTTTTCATTGTTTTTTTGTTTTCTCTTTATATACGTAAAGCTGAACCTTCGATTTTCTACCAATACAGCTTTTTATTTTTTTGTGTTTTGCCAAGTGGCAAGGTCAAGTTTTATTCTACAATTTACGTATTTACTAAGTGACTGCTGATATTCCGATTACGATTACTGACACTGTTATTCAAATTCCAATAGAACCCGCTGGTATTACTGCCATTAGTCCAATTCCCGCTGAGTTGAGTAATCTTCTGTATCATACTTGACCTATATTCTTTTTTTAGTTCGGGATATATACCAAGCGACCGCCGATACTCCGATCACGAGCACCGACACCGTAAGCCAAACTCCAATAGAACCCGCCGGCATTACCGCCACTAGTCCAACCCCCGCCGAGCAGAGCAATCCTGTATCCGTATAAATACGGCGCACAGTAATAATAATCTCCGACAGGCAACGTACTGTTTCCGCTTGTTTCTGACGGCATAAATAACCAGTCGCATTCTCGACTATATCCCATGGCAGATATATAACCGCTTGCGTTTGATAGTGTAAATCCTGCGGATGTATAATTTTCACTATTTTTGCTTTCTGCAAAATTGAAGTCCGTGCAAATGTACGGAACTCCACTTTTCTGTGTCCCATCTCCATGGATATTAACACCATAAACAAGTTTCCAGATATTTCCCCATGGGTTTTCGATTCCACGGTAAGAGACAGGTGTTCGCCCCGCTGTTCCTGTTGCTTGTCCTGTAGCATTTCCAAGTTCGGACGTGCCACCCGTAACTAAACTGTTGTTTTCTGTATTTGGTGTATCGCTTACACTTACTACACCTTGTCCGATAGCGGTCTGTGTATTTAACGTTCCTAATTCAATCATCATCAGAAGTTGGTTAAGCGACTCCGTTTTTATAATGTCGCTGTGCCACCCTGCTCCTCTATTTTTTGCGAGTTGCTCAATATTTGGTCGAGTTAATTGCTGCGTTTTTCCGCTCGCAGGTTTTGCACCTGCAATGCTGCACAGTTTGTCGCCTGTACCCGAAGCGAAATCCGTTACTTGCTCATCTGCCAGCAAATATGCAGAAGCGGAGGTGTCGTACACGCTCGCCTCGTATGCGGAAAAAAGTATGTATTCAACTTCCTGCCCTGATTCGTTATAAAAGGCAGGGTGCAAGGAAAAGCCTGGCTTTGGGACAGATGAAATATAATAATTTGCCTTTCTGAGATGATATCCTATACCGTCTGTTTGCTTCTCTAGTTTGAGCGGCGTAACTCGGTAATATACTTTCGGTTGATAGACCATTACTTGACCGTCCGACCCATCTTCTACATATCCTTCCTCTCCGTAATAGTGATTAATCGTGCCGTCATCCGCAACCGTACAGCGTTTGCGCCCTCCGTAGATTTGAAAACCATCAAAATCTGCACCTGCTTCCAGCCCGTCAGCGGCGGACAGGCGCTTGAAAGACTTGTTTTCATAGTCCACCTGAAGTCCTAGGATATCTGGGTCATTGTAGCCCAGTTCCGCTTGGATATCGGACAAAATCTCTGATTTGACATCGGCAACAGATACTCGGCGTATTGTATTACTCTGCTCACAGATTAAATGAATACCATCCGTATACTCTGTTACATCCACTTCAGCAAGTTTCTTAGTTTCTGCCAATTTCTACACCTCCTCTACAAAATATAATCCATTCTCATTTGTAAAATATTCGCCTAACTCCGAGACAAAAAATACGCCTTCTCCTATAATATCTCCGCCTTGCCCTTTCGGGGCCATTCGGTACAGTACACCGATTTCATCTCCGATAAAACCTATCCCCACCGGTAGATGCATTGCACCTCAACTCCTTTCGTAGATGTTGTGTCTGCGATAACCTGCACAATCTGTGTAGCATCTATTGAGCCTGTACCCTTGTATCGTGCTTCTAAAACTTGCGCGCAATCCCGAGGAATTAATGCACTTTCCTCTTTCGTGGCGCCGCTTTTTAATGCTACGTAAATATCCCCTTCGGTAAGGTTTTTTATAAGAAAACAAATGCCAGGCGCCTCAAATTCAAAGATCACGGGAGTGTTTGCCGTGACCGCTTTTCTGATGAGTCTTAATTCTGCCATATCATTCACCTTTCACCTTTCAGAAGCGTCTCCGCTTCTTCTTTTGTAATTTCTTTCCAGTACCGTTCGTCCACGCCTGCACTGCCAGGCTCCCAAGTGTTTTGCATACCTTCTAAGACGTTTTTGTAGTACTTGCCTTTATGCTTGACTACTGCGCCCGTTTGATAATCTTTCGAGATACCATCCCAAGGTTTCCACTTTGGAATGGCAGTTTCTGGTCCTGGAGCTGACTCCGTCTCTCCTGTTCCCTTCAGTTCTGCTACCTCTGCTTTCAAGGTACCCACTTCTTCTTTCACCGCTCCTAGTTCTTCTCGCAACTGCAAATACAATTCTTTCAACTCAGGCGCCTGAGTGCTTGGGTTTATGTAGTCGATCATCATTTCAGAGAGTTCCTGCCTCTCTTCGTCTGTGAGTTTCGATTCAACCCACAGAGTGTTGATCTTTTGTGTAATATCTGACACCACGAAAGCGCCTGATTGAATGACTGCTTTAATTATTTCGTACATTTTGATTCTCCTTAATTATTTTTTGCAAAGCTTTTTCCAGCAATGCTACACTACTAGATTGCGCGTCCACCTGCGCTGCTAATTCCCTGACGGCATTTGCTACAAGAGAAATAAAAGAATAAAGATTGATTGCATCTCTCTCAGGAGTGACAATCTGTTCTGGGCATTCCTTTTCGATGATTACCCCCAACTGTTCTCCTAGCTCCTCGTACCCTTTGAGAGTATAGGAGTAAATTTGCGTCTTCTTAATAGCTTCTAGCGCAGACTGTGGTTTTAGAACTTTGTAATCCTTTTTTGCCCGAATTGTAGACGTTTGCGTTAATGTTGTACATTCTATCGCCGCCGCTATTGTTTTTGCTACAATATGGAAATTTCCGTCCGTCTGGTACCTCCAAATTGCCCCACCAGCACCGCCATTTCTTTCTGCATGATACAGTCCTACATATGTAGTACTGTTATATCCACCGTACAGGTATACTGTTCCGTGGTTTTGACTACACCAATTGAATACAACTTGTGTCTCGCCATCCCATGGGTGCAGTACAAGCTTTAAGTCGCCGTACTGGTGGTGGTTTTGTTTGATGTTCCAAGTGCAATCATTCCTGAATACATTCCATTCGTTTCCCTTCCAGCTCGCATTGCTCTCGTACAGGTCTAAGCTATTTCCTGCATACAGCTTGTCAATCCAAGCCGTGCCGTTTTCGCTCACTCGAAACGGCGCATTTGTTGTAGCGGTCCCTTTCGCTTGGTTGGTTTCTCCGACCCACAGAGAATATTGATTCTGCTTGTATGGAGCTATGCCAGACCCCCAGACGGTTCCACCAGAATTGATCTCCCCATATATTTTGTTGCTCGCAATCACCATGCCGCCGATTTTGGCACCGATTGCATACAGGTCTGTTACGTTTATCTTATCCGCTGTGATCGCCTTGCTTGCGATCTTGTCTGCCGTGATTGCGTTTGCAGCAATCTGCGTAGCAGTGATCGTACCTGCTGCGATTTTCGCCGCCGTAACTGCACCTGCATCTAGTTTTATTGTAGTAATCGCACTTGCAGCGATTTCGTTCGCTGTGATGGTTCCAGTGAGAATTTCATTTGCAGTGATCGTTCTAGAAGCGATTTCTGCCGCCGTAATGCTTTTTGCTACAATCTTATCCGCTGTGATGGTTCGATCTGTCAAGATTTCCCCATTTAGCGTTTCGACATTTTGAGACTGCAAGGCGCCTGTAATATTGTTGAGTTCATATACAATGCTATTTGTAGACCCTCGTATGATAAGACGCTCTACAGATAGTGTTCCTGCTGTAATTTTATTAGCGGTTAAATCTACGATTTTAGCATCTGTAATACTGCTATCTGCGATCTGTGCACTCGTAATTACGCCGTTTCCGATCATAGCGGTTGTAATGCAACCATTTTTGATATTCGCTAGGTCGATCTCGGCGAAGTTGGCTTCTAAGTAGTCCGTTGTGATCTGACTAGCATCTAATTGATTCACCTTGATTTCAAGGGCGTCTAGTTTGTCTATAGAGGCGTAGTGAGCATCCAGATATTCCACTGTTATGTGCTCTGCCTCTAAATCTTCTATTTCCGCCTTAATGGCATTTAGTTGCTGGATTGTAGCATAATTAGCATTCAGATAATCTACTGTTATCTGATTTGCTTTCAGTTGCCCGATCTCTGCCTTGACTGCTGTTAATTCTCCGCTTACTGCCAGATATTTTGTGGACAGATCTTGTATATAAGCAGATTGCACAATAGCATTTTCCAGATCTATAACCTGTCTGCTATAGATTCCGTCTATCGCATCCCCGTCCACTTGCCCATTATCATTCGTAATGTTATCTACCGTATCGGCAGCGGAGTCGTATTTTTGAGCAAGTTCATCAAACGTCAATACCTTGTTTGCTAGTGTGCAAGTATTCCGGTTTGGCTCGTCCGGATATTCTGTAATGCTTACAATGCGTTGCTTTTCTCTTGTACCTGTAATGCTGTCTAAAAGCGTTACAGTATCGCCGATGCCATAATCTAAGATACTGTACTTTTCAGACAACTTAGATAAATCTATAACAGCCGCAGAATAAGAGGTGTATGGCTTGCTCATATCGGAAAGTTTTGCCTCCGCATCTTCTTTCAAAGACGTTACATCTATATATCTCTCATCCTTCCAAATACAACGTTTCTTTTTTGCACTGTACTGATAATTAGAAACATAGTTCTGACCACCATTAACACTTTCTATACTTAATCCATCTTTTCCATATGGCTCCAATTCTGTATAGAAGTCATATGTATTCGACTGAATATTTAGTTGCTTCAAATTTAGGCTCGAGGTAAAATATGCCCCTCTGTCCTCGCCCACCTCTTTGTAGATATGGACGAGTTGTTTTTTTGAATCAATCTTAATTTCTGCTCGATATGTCTTGATTGCCTGCTTCAATATTTCTACGGCATTTGTATTTGTCATGCGGATAGTACGCTTTTTTGTTATTTCGCACTCTCCGACCGTCCATCCACTTCCTGCGAAAGCGAGCTGAAGTGCTGCCTTGATCGTTTGTTCTTCCGACTCAAATTTCCGAAAGGCATTTCCTTCCAGCCCTTCGATATCTAGCTGTGCAACAACTTTGGCGCTGCCATCCGTACCTTTGGTTACTTCTTTTATCACAAAACGATCTTCTTTTGTTTCTATATAACCTTCTAACACAATTGGAACCTGTAAAATGGAAGGTACAGAAAAAGAGAGTGTCTTGTCATCCAGCTCTAAAACACTCTCTACACACAAATCTTTGTAATCGACTAATCCCATTAAGGGGGTTTTGTTTTTATCTAAAATTCTTAGCATTTATCCCCCTCCTTGTGTTTAGTCTTCTATCATAAAAAACAGCGCATCCTGATCTTCCATCGACAACCCACTGCATTTTTTTAGTTCTTCTAGCGAAACTTTATGAATTGCTACGTTGGGATTATCGATGTTTAATAATTCATTCAGTTTTTCGTTGTATTCTTTACGTTCGTCATCACTCTTGAATTGGAGTTCTTCCTCTTTTTCGTCTAGATATTTTTTTTGTAACGCTTTTAAACTTTCTAAATATACCTTATAGGGTTGTTCTAAAATATTCATGTTTTTTCTGACAGCATATCCTACAAGGATGCTAAGCTTAGAAATTTTCTCTTCTTTTTCTCTTTTACTCATTTCATGTAACTTATTTAGCTGTATTACGATCTCTTGATTTGTCATTGCTTGTCCTCCAGTTCAAAAATGATTTGATCAAACTTTGCCATATCGTTTCTGCATTCATCTTTGTTTTTCTCATATAGGTCTGTATTTTGAATTGTCTTACTGGTGCTTACTTGCCCGTTTTCACCGATGGTAGCAGACATATAGATAGCCACAACGCCATCGATCGTGCTCTGATAATTGAGTGTCGTACTTTTGGTTCCAATTAGCATATTTTTCTCCTTCTTAAATATATCTAGGTTTATATTTAATCGTTATATTACTTTGCGTATTGCTAAAAGTTATTTCATTACCCCCAGGAAGCAAACTAGGAAACTCCCAAAATTCTGTATCTGCAAATTTATTGCTGCTTCCCTCTGTTACTGTTCCGTTTTCCCCGTCTATGACTACCTTATTGCCTTTTGTAAGATTTTTAATCAGAATGTCCTCCAGTTCTCCCGTAATTTTATTTCGTGCAATCCCGCTTATTGTTAGGCTGCTTATTACGTTCACCTGCGGTGTTATCTCAATTATACAAGGCGTTGGATAGTTTCCTTCTACAGTTATTGTTTTAGACGCTGTTACATTAGCAGAAACAGAGACATAATCCTTGTACTTAAACGGGTCTGCTTGAATGTTGATTTTAAACGATGTAACCACATTATTTTCTTTTGTGGTAGAAACAGTTGCTATGCCATAGTAGTAATAACCTAATTGAGAATCCATTTCGATTTCAATTTCTTGTCCATTTATATCCGCAGAAATCAAGGAAATACGTTCCATCCAGTCCTTATACCCGCCGAAGCGGTCAAAAACAAGTGCAATTGATCTTTGACCGAAAATTCCTTTATTTCCATTATTGATATAAGTATTACTTCCTGGAATCTGCTCCCGCTTTGATAATGTTTCTGGTATTCCGATTTCGATAGATAGCAACTTTAAACCGTAATCTGTTTCCGTATGTTTGCCGTTTATTTTTACGCCCGTTCCCATTATCTTCGCCTCCTTGTGTCCAGATATACGTTGCGGCTTACTCTCGGAGTGATAAGATCACCAACCTTATCTCCATCCATGTTGACCGCGGTGCCGTCCAAAACTTCTGCAAGGGTATCTGCAAGACGGTCATAGTCAATCGGCTGCGGTGGATAGCCCGCGCCTCCTCTGCCCGCCAACGCCGGTGCCGCTTGCGCGGTTGTCACAACCGGTTTCTGCATAATGATCTGCGTCTTCCGCTGCATCTGCTGAATTGAATCCGCAAGTCCGGCATTCATATCGTCAACAGGTAGATTTTTCTCAAATCCGATACCCATTCCGAGTGCCATGTATTTTCCAACCTGGTCTCTCATCAGTTTAGATGGAGATGCGATACCCAGCCACCCTTTTACTGCATTCACAGCATCTCTTGCGGCGCTCACGGCAGCATCTACAAGATTTCCAGCTGCATTCGCAATTCCGCTTCCAATTCCTGAAATAATATCCCAGCCTATTCCCGCCCAGTCTTTATCAAGAAATGCGCTTCCGATATCGGCTATAATCCCCGGGATAGATGCGATCAAATTCGGTACCTCTCGAACGATACCTGCGAGCAGCTCTCCGATGATTTCAATACCTTTTTGCAAAATTTCCGGTAGATGAGATGCAATTTCTGCGATAAAATCGACCAGCATCGTACCTGCCTGCGAAATAATATTCGGTGCATTCGATACGAGACCGGACAACAAATTCAGGATCATATCACTGCCGGACTGCAATATATCCGGCAGCATACTCAGGATTGTATCGATCCATGTCAGCAGCATATCACCTGCCTGCTGGATGATCTGCGGAGCATTGTTCAATAATCCCGTCAAGAGACTGGAGATCATTTCACTTCCGCGCTGGATCAGTCCCGGAAGTCTGGCCTGAATCTGCGCGCAGAAATCCGTAAACATCGTGTTTGCCTGCGACATCAGCTGAGGCGCATTCGCAATCAGCCCACTAACCAGCGTCCAGATGATATTTAATGCTAATTCCCCCAAGCTCGGCAAAAGCTGAGCAATCCCCGAGACCAGTGCAAGCAGAATCTGTCCGGCAGCCGTTATGATTTGCGGCATATTCTTGTTCAGCCCATCAACGATAGATTCGATGATCTGTACTGCGATCTCAATAACATCCGGCAGTTTCTGAGCAATCCCCGTCAACAGATTCACAAGGACCTGACTTCCAGCCTGAATCAGCCCATCTACTCCCTGCGTCTGAAAAGCATTGGATATCTGATCTATGGCGTCAATCGCTGCCGGAAGCAGCGTACTTACCATACTGTCCGATATCGGCTGTACAACATCTCCGAGTAACTGCTGAGCATTATCTTTTAGTGTAGAAATCATTCCGCTGAAGGTTTGGGACTGCTTCTGCATCGACTGGTAGTATTTACCACCTTCGGAAGTTGCCCTCTCCATCGATGCGGTGATTTCGTCAACGGACAGAGTTCCCTTGCTGATTCTGTCGTACAGTGACGACATGGATTCGCCAGTGCTTTCTGATATTTCTTGTAGAGGGTTAAACCCCGCTTCTATCATTTGTCTAATATCTTCAAGCTGAACTTTTCCTGCACTTGACATTTGCCCATAAGCAGTTGCAATTCTCTGCATCTTATCTGCGGATCCCTGGGAGATATCCCCAAGCATCATCATCTTGTCCATAGCCTCATCTGCCGTGAGACCATAGTTCATCAGAAGCTGGGTTGTATCAGCCAGTTCCGGGAGTTCAAATGGTGTCTCCGCCCCGACTTTCTTTAAGCGTTCGACTACCTCTGCTGCTTTCTCAGCAGATCCTGTCATAACCTCAAATGAAGTTTGATACGTCTCGATTGACGCATTATACTTCATTCCTGCGACCGCACCAGCACCCAACGCAGCAGTAACAGATCCGATCGCGCCGGCAAGAACCGTCATTCCGCCTTTTGCCAGTCCTCCAAGTTTTTTAATTCCGCTGTTAAATCCTTTTTCTGATATTTCAGTGTCAAATTTTAATGAGCCATCATAGCCCGCCATACTATCCACTTCCTTTCGTAGATAGCGCAGGCTCTTCGGCTCACTTTAAAGCGCTTATATTCTGATTCCTATCTCCTTTTTACAGGTGCGGCATTTTATATATACCCCTGTTGCCCTTGCTGTATTGTCATATACTACAAGCTTCGTGTGGCAATAAGGGCAATAATACCACTGTCTTAAAAGAGGCGGTTTTTTCAGTTTCTTCATGCTCACCTCACGCAAATGCATTTCCAATATCGTAATCTGTCAGTTCCTCCATAGGTAGCTGGATCCGTTTCTGGATTCGTGATATCCGTTTCCGTTCATCCTTGTCCTTGATATCAGAAAGATTAATCCCGCGGTACATAATTCTCTGTTTAATCTCTGTATCTTCAGACAACCCGTCAAACAGCATTCGAAACTTCCACCAGTGCAGATATTCCACAGTCTCAAGGTCGATGCCATAATCCCGCAGAAAGCCTGACAAAATGAACGGATAATCTATCCCATAGGAAAACAGATTCTTACTCGGTCCATGCTGATCCGGCTCGTCCTCCTCTGAGTCTTTATCCGAATCAAAATCCATGACCACAAACGCTGTCAGAGCGGAAATTGCTTCCTTGTCAATTTCTATCTCATCCAAAAAATACTGTGAAAGAAGCGCCATCTTCTGCATGGCGTTTAACTCTTCACACTTCAACATATCCAACAACCGGATATATTCTCGGAAGTCCGTAATGATGGCAACTTCTTCACCTCGGATATGCACAGAATCAGGAAATGCTTCGTAGAAAAAATTCATCCGATCACTTCTTTCCTGCTGCTCTACGCTGCGCCCTGTTCGGCTTAAACTTATTCACCATCGCATTCCTGCGCTTATTGACTTCCAGCACTCTCTTATCGCATTCAGCGATAAACTCTGAATAACATTCCTCACAGATACGAGCATTTTTCTTCCCGCCAAAAAGTTTATCCCCCGTTCCGGGACCAAAGATATCATCAAAGAGCTGATAAAACATTTCACAATATTCTTTGATAATTACGGCCTGTTTCCCAACTTTCTGCAATTCCTTTTCTTTCTTTCCCATAGAATCAAACGCATTCTCGTATTTCTGAAGGAAATCGTAATCTTCCATGTCGATTTCCAGTTCCACATCGTTCCATTTCCAAAGGCTCATAGACTCATCATCCCCTTTTATTCTTCCGGAATTGCACCCTTTGTATAAGTTGCTGTCTTCCAGTTATCTTCGGACGTTGCATATCCTTCTTCAATCTCAGACACAGATTTGAACGTACCGGAATAGATCATCGCATCCGTTCCGTCTCCATCTGTATCCGGAATTACCGCATAAGTACGTTTTGTTGCCTTGCAACGATTCTGTTCATCAGCAGTAAAAAGATCCACGCTTACGATATCCACATGAGCATCATCTCCCAGAAGCTCTTTATCGTGGATCTCGGACAGTCTGTCATGGACAGGCGTATTGGTATGTCTGTCATAAGAAAATTCAATAGACGGTGCATATCCTACCACATCGGACCGTTCTGCATCTTCATCCACATACTGTCTGGAGTACTCTTTTGGATTCTTGCTGTTTGTCATAGTAGTAAAACCCGTCATTCGTTCCAGTTTCGGAGTGCTTCCGGTTTTATCTACGTCCATGAAGGCAACCCTCTGAGAACGCCTTACAATTTTCGGTTTCGTATCTGCCATTTTACTCTATACCTCCTGTACATAAATCAAGCGGCACTCTATACGATATTTGGCATTGATTCCGTTCACATCGTATAGATAGCCGCTGTTTAAAGTTTCCATCAAAACAGGGAGCTTCCCATCCTCTAAATCCGGGAAATTCCCCATAAAACTTTGTTCTTCCAGCCACTCATCAAATGCCTGAAAGAACCCACTGTTTTCGATATTGATCCGGGAATCCTGATCATATTCTTCCTGACTGGTAAAAGCGAACTGGAACTGCTTTTTCGCCCCGCCGTCCGTGTAACGCTGCACAATCGGATCGCAGGGCAGAGGATCGATAGAATACCCCATCTCTTCTCCGATATAGTCCACGTTTACACGGCCATCCTGAAGGAAGGGACAAGTCAATATAAACTCCCGGATACTGTCAATGAGATTTGACATATTTCGCAGCTCCTTTCAAAATAGATTCCTTGTGCCGGTTCTTCATTCTTTCGAACCAGTAAGACTTCTCTTTATGCTCGTAATACTGCCGGCGGGCATATGGCGCAATCTGGTTGATCTCTCCACTGCCTATCGTAGTTCCAAGAGTAGCTGACTTGATTAGCGCACCGGTTCTTCGCGGCGTCTCCGGATTCATCCGGCGGATACATTCAGAGTCCACAAACGCCTGGGCATTTTCAAATCCCTTTTCCATGCTCGGCTCAAATCCCGGATTCCATTCCAGCTGAGCGGTTACCTTGCCACCCTTGGAGCTCTGTGTATAAATCGTCCCTTTTTTCGTCTTAATCTCGAACTTTTTCTTCCCTTTCGCCATTATGCTCCCACCGCCTTTATATGCGGATTCCCGCCAAACGTATTGCAGTTTACAGATGTGATCCTGGTCTTCTCCAGACCTTCCAGATCCTTGACAGTCTGCATCGTCACAGCACAGTTTCCCTTCACGATATAATCATCTTTTTTCAGAGAAATACTTGTATCCGGGATACGAATAGTGCAGACATCTGCCTGCTTCAGGCCTTCTGTCGTAATGGATGCCTTCTCATTCTTATACCACCAGGCTTCCGGAACGTAGACCCGGATCCAGGTATCCAGCCTGGTCTCCGGATCATATTTCCGGTTATAAATCGTGATATCAGTGTTCGTCAGCATGGACATACCCCCGCATACAGAAGTCCAGTGTCTCCGAGATATACCTGTACCACATCGTAAAGCATACTACCAAGAGATTCCCCGGTATCATATGATACGGAATATCCGTCTGTGTTCTCGGATGTCTTCCCACTCCTCTTCTCGTCTGCATACAGGATTTCTGCCATTTCGCACACCGCGCATTTTGCCCGGTTACACCAGCTTTCACCTTCCCAGTCGCCAGAACAACGACCGAACGTATAACTGTCCAGCCGCTGCTCTGCTTTCTGTGAAATTCTAAGCCAATCATTCTGCGAAATGCGCTTTCCTCCGTATGTGTCTGTATAGAAGGAATAATCAACCTTCATAGGATCACCTCACTTATCCCGCCGCAACCGTATGCACGTAGATACCATCTTTCTTATTGTCCTTACATTCGGCAATACCTACTGTACGGTATCCAAACTTCCAAGCATCTGCATCCTGGTTCTGCTCCGGTGTGATGATTTTAGACACTGTATGCTTTTGATACTGGATGGCAGCCTGCTTATCCACGATCAGGAAATTCATATCCAGTCCTGCAGCATTCTTTGTGTATCCTCCTGCTCCGTTCGCCGTCAGATCGATCTTGCTGTAAAATCTGCCCTGCGGTACTTTGACGATTCCTGCAAATCCTTCGATAGCCTTTCTGGAAGCTGTCGTATCAAGGTCCTCGATCATTCCATACACGGTAGGATTGATAAACAGATAGCAAGTCGCAAGGTTTGCTTCTGCATTTTCGATCTTTCCGCGGGCTGTCCGAAGTGCCGCCAGGGCTGTTTTTCCATCAGATAAGTTCGCCTTAACTGTGGTCACGCCGGAAATCTGTGCATAGGAAGCAAGTCTCCAGGCATCCAACTCCGGAACTACCTTTGTCCGCAAGAACTCACCAGACAAACGGCCAAAAGCAATACCTGCAGATTCAATGTTGTCCATTGCATCTACAGTAAACATGCGACCTCTGTCGTAGGTACATTTCTTTGTTTCATATTCCAGTGTTACATCGCCTGCTACATATCCTGTCTGTTTATTGTAGTCAGCAAGTCCCTGCATCGAAATTTTCGGAATCAAAATTTCATTTGCGTTGGCTCCCTCCTGCACAAGTTCATTCGGTCCGTCCAGAACGGCCGTAAGGGATGCCAGTTTATACACTTCATCCAGAAGTGTAGAATACTGTTTTCTCAATGCGATTGTATTTGCCATAATTCTTTATTCTCCTTTCTTTGCTGCTGGAAGACCCATCGCGGCTCTGATCGATGCCAGACTTCCCATGTCATTGCCATTGCCGCCTTTATCGTTTGTCGGTCCAACAGGATTAAAGAACGGTTCATCTGCTCCAAAGAGATAGGAATCCGATTCTTTTGCCGCATCCAGTGCTTTCTTGATATCAGCACTCTGATCTTTCGACTCTTTCAGTGTATCGAGATCCAGCAGTGCCATGACGGCCTTTTCATTACGTCCTCCCGCTGCCTTAATTGCTTCTTTTAATGTATCCTGAAAGATTCGGTCAGCTTCTTTTGCTGCGTATTCCGAATCCTTGTCCTTCAGATCCTGCTGGAGCTTTGTGATCGTGGCCTGCATTTCTTCCGGCTTCATATCTTTGAATTTTTCCAATTCTGCAGTCGCCGTATCAAGCTGCGATTTGTAATTGTCTCTTTCGCCTTCCACAGTTTTTACCTTTGCTTTTTCTGCCTCAATATCTGCGCCATTCCAGCCCATGATCTTATCAACAGCTTCTTTTTCCAATCCAAGGTCTTCCAAATCTTTTCTTTTCATAGTTGCATTTCCTTCCTTTCATCTACGCTTTTTACGAGGTTGCACCTCTGATTTCAAGTAAGTCCAGACTGTTTTACGCCTGATCTGCCGGCGTAAAAATAAGACGCATAACCCTGCGCCTCAAGGGAGATATTCGGATCACCTCCTCTCAATTACTCAAATCAACGCCTTCCATAACAGCTCTTGCCTCGAGCACTGCAATATAATCGGCCATTGCCCTAATCTGCATATTGTACGTGCTCCTCGGACATGTCGGTGCAAAATTGAGTTTCCCTTCATCCCATCTGTCTAACATATTTTTCAGCTTTCCATAGCGGATTACTGTCTGACAGTATTCAGCCCTGAACCGTTCTTTGTAGTCCTCACTGTTCATCATTTCTACTGTGTCTTTAAGTTCCATCGGTCTTTTATCCATATTGATACCCTTCCTTTCAAAAAATAATTTTATTGCATTTTTGGAAAATGATGTTTTTTCTACTGATAACTGCTTGCCATCAAATGATATCGTGTCGCCAATCTTTGCAATTTAATCACCCACTTTCACCCCTTTCAATTTTTTTGTACCATCAGTCTGATGGTACAAAAACTTTATGCTGGTATAATTAATGCGGACAGCCAGCCAATCAGGTGCCAGCATGTCCGAATCTTCAGTTACGATATATTTTTTCATCTTTTCTTCCTCAAATCGAAAGAATGCCTGATATTTTGATTTGGCATGTTTGTCGCAATTCTTCCGCGCATATCATAATAAATTCGCTCACGTTCTTCTTTCAGCCCCATTTTACGACTGAATCTTGAATATTCATTCAGCTGCCCTTGATATTTTGCTCTGGCAAGCATTACATCATCCGGATCGGCGCCACCGGATTTCAGAAGCTGTACTTTCTCCCGCTGTGCCCGCATTGCCGTCTCCATTTGCCTTTGCTTCTGCTTTGCCTCATATACGGTGTATTTCTTCCCTCGGAACTCTTTCGGCGTATTCTCCTCACGATTCTTTTTCTCTAGCCATTCATCAGTCCAGTTTCTCTCGGATATCCCCGGTATGAAGGGATAGCGTTCATGATAACAGTTGGCGCCTTCCAGTCCTGTCACGGTCCCTAAACCGCAGACTGTCACCAACTGCTCTTTGCTCCACACTCTCCCCTGCCAGACTGCGTGAGCCGGTCGGGCTCCCGCGTGCCAGGCCACTTCGTAATACTCAGTTCCAAGCTTCTCGGCATTCATATCTGATATCTTTCCGGTTAGCTGTGTAATTCCCGTCATAACCGCCCTTCTGGCCGCCACATCCACTCGATTTCCGTGTCCAGAAGCATAATCTATCTGCCGGAGGCCACTGTTAGTAAGTTGAGACACTACTTTCCGTAGTACGCTGTTATAGTCAAACGCTCCGGACACGATATCCATGCAAGCAGCATCAAGATATTTCTGATAGACTTCCGCCAGAGGTGTTAGCACTGGCTTTCCACCACCATAATCCAGATAAAAACCCAGGCTCTGAGTGATGTTCTGCAGATCAGCATCCGTCTGCTGAATCAGCGCATTTGTGATCTGCTGTAACTGCTCATTCTCTTCATAAGGGATAAATTGAGCATTAATCTGTTCATAGATATCCTTGTTCCGGACATATTCCCAGTCGATAACCTTATCATACAGCTCGAACATATCCGGATATGATGCATCCAGAGCTTCTTTAATCATATTCTCAATTTCTTCTGAAGAATTTCCGAGAATACGCAGCCGATTGATCTGCCAGTCTGCTGTGCTGGTGATCTCTCCGGTCTTCTTGATCCGGCGCACGATATCTTCCATGATCCGCATTTCAAGATCAGAGTAATTCTTTTCAATCTGTCGAGAGAGCTTTTCTTTATACTCCCGGTTCATAGCATCACTCCATCACTTTGTTCTGCTCCGGAAGGTTCTTCATCGCAGTCGCTTCGTCCTCGTTATACCACTTCATTCGGTATTCCAGGTGCGACATCACGCCCATACTGACATCCTGGCGGTCCTGCTGTCGCTCTGTCTCCTCATCGGTAAGAATCGAGTCGTTGAAGTTGCACATGAACTCATAACCAGAAGTATAAAGCCCGTTGTAAAATGCAAGACCCGCCACAAAGTCCTCCAGGCAGTCCTTCAATTTGCTCTGAATAGCCCCCACGCGGTTAAACTTCCGCGCCTTCGACGTCTTTACCTCAGCCGCCGTCTTTTCGACCTGCTGGACATCTGACAGATCCCCATAGGCAAGCCCCACATTAAACTCAATCTCCCGAAGGTATTTTTCCAGTCCTCGATTATATGCTTCATCACGCATCTCTGGAGAATATTCTTTCAAAAGCTCAACGTCTTTCCCAGCATCAAGATTCAGTCCTCGATATAACCGGCAGTTCAGCTTCGGCATTCCCATGCATCTTGTCTTTTTATCCTGATTCAGTGCCCTGTTGTCCACATGGATGACACGTTCGCCAGACTCATATTCCCAGTCCAGCCTTGCCCCTTGAATATCTGCTTTTCGGATCAGCTCCCGCGCCGATTCAAACATGGATACTCCGCAGGCAGATCCATCGATCCGGTTCTTGATCGGATTGCGGTAGTAACCGAAATCCATCTGTTGCATGCCTGGATAAGTAACTGGCCCTGGATTGATCTCGGCCCATTCTTCTACTTCTTCCAAACTGCACAGCTGGCCAATATCAGACGGATCCTGTGAATGATAGCATTTATTTGCGATTGTCAGATTCCCGTTCACAAAATAATGCCGCTCAAACCTTGTAAAATAATCATTCTCTCCGATCCGCTTTACTGTAAGGAAACCGATATCTGATGGTTTCCCATCATCATCAAAAGAAATCGGTATAAACTTATCTGCTGTAATAAATTCTGACTTTTCCGGACCGATCGGCTTTAACACAAAGGATCCGAGTCCAAGTCCTTCTTGCAGGTTCTCATTCAAGCCGATAACCGCTTTCTGATACACCTTGTCCAAACGGTCCACACTGATGCTGGACTCCATTTCAATCAAAACCGCATCAGCAAACTCTCGACAAATCCCGTCCTCAATCTTCAACGATTTGACATAATCGGTGGTCCAGTCCGCCTGTCCATTCATCATATTTTTCCAGTCGTTGATCGCATCGATCATTTTGTCGGAAAGTGTAATGTCTTTGCCGACAATATTCTTTAATGTCGTATAGCCAAACATCCTCATTACTCCTCTCCAAAATCTTTTGAAACCATCAAACATCATCCACCTCCTGGATCAGATATTTCATGTCACGCTCTATCGTATATTCAAAAGCGTCCAGACTATCAATGTCAGTGCTGCCATCATCCAAACGCTCATCCTTTTCCTTTTCCTTATCCCATACTGCATCAGTAAATGCCGTTTGGAGTGATCCGCAGTCTTCCGTCATCCAAAAGCGCCCTGCCCCCATAAGTCGGAGTGTACAACGGATCCGGTCATTAATCGGACGCTTCTTCGCAGGCTTTACGGAGATCCACGGGAAGCGCTTCTCTACAGCATTCCGAATGGAATTTCCCAGAACTGTCTCGGCATTATCCCAGAAAACAGATTCGGCATTGCAATATTCCACATAGTCTCCGTGTTTTACCAGCACCGCATATCTCTTGATGGTCTCTTCGATAAAATCGCAAAACAATTTGTCCAGCATGTTGCTGTCAATATCTTCCGTCTCATCTTCTGCTCTGATCCTCCTGGACGCCAGGACAATTACGTCACGATAATCATCTGTATAACCACGGGCAGCAAACGCATGCCCGGATTTATTACCACCAAAATCAATGGCACATTCAATAGAGTTAATGTCTTCTTTACAGAACTGCTTTTTCTCAGCATTTTGATCCAGCTGTTCTACAATCTCACAACGAAAAGCCTCCGGATGATCCGCAAAACGCTTATAGATCGCTCCTTCCGCCCGCTTCCACAGCCCCAGGATCAGGCGATCATAATAGATCGTACCCTCATACTCTTTGCAGAGCTGCTTCACGAAGTTCGGATCTAGGAATGGATTGTCAAAGATGGTGTATGTCTGGAGATAGATATCCAACTCGTCATCATCGATAAACTCTTTCAGCCAGTGTGTTGGATGCTCTGGGTTGCAGCTTCCATCAAAACAGCTATACGGCTTGTCCAGTCGGGACTTAAGCATCTGGAACACTTCTTTGTTCCATTTTGCAATCTCATCCCCATAACAGTACTTAATCGATGATCCCTGAATCTTTGCCACCTGACTGATCTTTTCAGCACCCAGGCAATAGACCTCTTCCCCACAGATATGTGCCACATTCCGATTATTAATCGTACCGATCAACTTGTCTGTATACAGCTCGCGCATCGGCTGTAGCACATTTCGCTCGATTGATTCTTTCGATACTCCAAGGATAACATTTAATCCCGGCTTTCCGGATACAGCCCGGATTCGGAAGGGAATCATGTACGCTGTATCAACATACGATTTTCCGGATCGCACTGCTCCGGACTTAATATTCCATCGATGCGTTGCATTCAGTATATACTCATTCTGCTTGTTGCTTAGCTGCATTATCATGTATCTCCTTCAGTATGCTGTCTAACTTGTTCAGAGCTTCATCGGTTTCATTCTCACCAGTGACAGCCTGCTTCCTTGCTTTCTTCAGCTCTGTATCCGCATCCCGATTCCGCCTGTTTTCGTCTGGCTCTGGCGACTGCCCAGAATACTTCGCCACAAAAGTGGCTGCTTTTGTATTTCCTGCAAGTGCTTCCTTGATCTGAGCCATTAAAAGAGCCGATTCCAGAGTACACTCAACTCCGAGTGCTTCCAGAACTGGCTTCCATTCTCCACTATCTATTTCAGCAGTCAACAGCATATTTAGAGTCCGCCGAAAATCAGCTTTCCGCCGTCTGGCTGCGCCGCTTGCTTTTCCACCGTTTCTTCCTCGTTCTCTTGCTTCGCTCTTGGTTTTTACTGGTTTTAAGTTCTGTTCATTCGCCACTCCACCACCTTCCTATCTGTTGTTTTGCATATCAAAAAAACGCTCACGTCTCTTGTAAAATCTTTCCTTCCTCCATACAAAAAAACCCCCCGCCGCAACTTATTGCAACGAGGCATCTTTATTTAAAAGGCTTGGCAAGTTTTTGTATCTATTTTAAATACTAGCACGTTTTG
>OERR01000092.1_pt1 | contig 23286 bp, 24 predicted proteins | sample 1540051 | NCBI WGS metagenome assembly OERR01 (sample SAMEA3891884, study PRJEB23780) | metagenome | biome: terrestrial biome; feature: animal house; material: Caecal content | place: Italy | collected 2015-05-05 | reverse complement strand
TTCAGTTGTCAATTTTCAATTGGAATCTCATTCATTGAGATTCCGAGAAGTTATCTCACCGTTTAATTTTATGATTTCTAAAATAATATATTTTATCATGCTCATTAATTGCTCTAAGAACTTTACATGGATTTCCTACTGCGACAACGTTGGATGGAATATCTTTTGTTACGATACTGCCAGCTCCGATTACAGTATTATCTCCAATCGTGACTCCTGGAAGAACGACTACTCCGCTTCCAAGCCAGCAATTTTTCCCAATTACGATTGGGATGTTATATTGATATTGCATTTCATGCAATTCTGGAAGGATAGGATGTCCTGCTGTCGCTAAAGTTACATTAGGGCCAAACATCGTATTGTCTCCAACATAGATATGTGTGTCATCTACACAAGTAAGATTAAAATTCGCATAAACATTGTTTCCAAAATGAATATGTGCACCGCCCCAATTCGCATGAAATGGAGGTTCAATATAACAGTCTTTTCCAATTTCTGCAAACATTTCTTTTAGCAGCTGGGTTCTTTTTTCTAATTCCGTTGGTCTTGTCTGATTGAAGTCATATAGTTTATCCAAGCATATCGTTTGTTGTTCTAATAGTTCGGAACTATTTGGTAAATAAAGTTCACCATTATGTTGTTTTTCGTTCATCTGTTTACTCCTTATAAATTTTTTGAAGAAAGTTTTGTATCATCACTTCCAAAAATTTTCCCTGCTACTTGTCTAGGTATGATATAATTATACTATTAAACTATAAACGAAACAAGAAAATTTGAAAATCTCAATCACTGGATGCAAAAATGAAGGAGATATTGTTTTAGATACGGACATACCCCGTAGATGGTCCTGCGCCTATCTTTGCAATATAACCGCTTTGGACTAAGGATGTTAATGTGCGCTCCACAGTGACCTTGCTTATATCTGGGCACAGTTCCATAATTTTTTTCTTTATGACTTTACTGATTTTCTTTTATAATAAAATCTAACGGTTTTAGCAGCTATTATGACTACTAAAACCGTTAGATTTGATTCGTTATATATTGTATAAAATAATCGTCATGCCGTTATAATTTCCGTCAATACTCCCAGCAGCTCCTGATCTAATTCCATGGCTTGAAGCTGAGAAAGAAGTATGAGTTTGTCTTTGGATGTTCGAATCATTTGATACAGAATATCTTTTAAAACAAATTCTATTTCTGCTTGATTGAGAAATTCAAAGCAGCGAATAACGATGTCATTTTCTGTTTCTTGGATGTTCTTTAGTAAGATTCGGATTTCCTGTGATGGATTATTTGTTTCTATGGTGCAGCGAAGACTGGATGTTTCTTTATCATAAGAAATTCCCCCGCCTCCGTTTTCTCCTGTTGTGGAGATTATAACATTGGATTCAAGGAAGTTATCTGTAGAAGTGGTTGATGACGCTGATTCCACTCCATGGAAGATTACATTCCAAGTTCTTTTTTGCGGCAAAAGTTCCAAACATCCTTGTGGAGTTTCGATGATTAATTCTGCTGCATTTTCCTGATGATTCCAAGAGAAGTGAATTGGGGTCTTTACAAATTTTCCTTTTTTGTAATCTTCTGTTTCATTATCATCTTCATAAAGTACAAAATTTCCATCTGCTCCAGGATAAACATGAAGGCATAATTGTTCTGGATTATTTTGGATGTTTTTAAATTCTTCTGTCATAGGAATAATGGCTCCTGCTTTGGCCAGTACTGGGAATGAAGCCATGCTTCTATACAGATTCATCATTCTTCCGCCTTGGTATTTTAGTCCTGTAAATACGTCATAGTAACTTCCTTCTGGAATCCAAGCTTTTACTTTTCCTACATTAAGACGATCAATCTGAGGGGAAGTGATAGGGGCACACAGAAGTTGATCACCAAAATAATATTGGTTTGGTACTGCATAGGCTTCTTCTTTCTCTGGATAATCGTAATACATAGGAAGCAGTAATGGTAGACCTTCTTCATAGGTACGATGGTTCATAGTATAAAGATATGGAACGAGTCGATGTCTCAACTGAAGGAAGTCTTTCATCATATCTTGAATTTCTTTTCGATATCTCCATGGCTCTTTTGCATTAAATTCACTGCTGCTGGAGTGAAGACGCATAACAGGGGAGAATACTCCGAATTGAAGCCAGCGCCCAGCCATATTGTCATCTTTCACTCCCATCATATGTCCGCCGATATCATGGCTCCACATACCATATCCAATATTAGAAGCAGTAGCTGTGAAATACGGTTGAAAATTTAAAGAATCCCATGTAACAATAGTATCTCCTGAAAATCCTACTGGATAACGATGGCTGCCTGGACCTGCATATCTGGAGAAGGTCATAGGACGTTTTCCAGTTCTTCCATTATCTAAATAATGATAATGATTCAATACCCATAATGGGTCTAATCCTTCTATTTTGCTAATTCCTCCAGACTGCCAGTCTAGCCACCAGAAGTCAACTCCCTGTTCTTCCATAGGATGATAAATATATTCAAAACATGCTTCCAGGAAGTCAAGATTGGTTGGATCAAAGTTAACTGGTTGTTCGTTTTCCCAATCTACGCCTAATTTTTGTGCAATAACTTTATATTGCTCTTCACAGGCACGAATACCATCTGCTGGGTGGACATTGAGCGTTACTCTCATATTCTCATTGTGAAGCCATTTAAGAAAACCTTCTGGATCAGGAAATAATTCTCTATTCCAAGTATAGCCTGTCCATCCACTTCCATATTTTGGATCAATGTCTACGACATGCCAATCCATATCTACAACTGCTACAGAAAAAGGAATTTCTTCTTTTTCAAAGCGGTTTATTAATTCTTTGTATGAGGATTCTGTATATTTATAATATCTGCTCCACCAGTTGCCCATTGCATATCTAGGAATCATCGGGCTTTTTCCGCAAAGATAATAAAATGCTTTTAATGCCTCTTTATATTGATGTCCATATCCCCAAAAGTAAAGATCTTCTACTTGATGTGTTCTTGGTTCTATCCAGCCATCCTCTCTAAGAAGGAGAGAGTTACTGTCATCCATTAAAGAAAAACCATTTTTTCCAATAATTCCTCTATCTAAAGAAGTTTCTCCGTCCGCTCCATCCAGAGTTCTGCATGTTCCTTTTAAGTCATTAAAGTCTTGTCCATAGTACCAGATACTGTCGTAAGCACTGAAGTTTCCCATGGCTTGGATGGATAAACCATTTGGTGAAAATTTCTTTTTATTATAGATCAAATGAAGCATAGAAGTAAAGATTTCCAGCTGTTCTTCGGTCTCTTTGTAAGTGAAATTTACTTTAGGAAAATTACGATTCCATACGCATTGAGTTGCTCGATCTTCAAAAATTCCCTCTTCACTGTATTCTAGTCGTATCAATCCTTCTGTAAGTAAAGTAATTCTGTATTTTTCTCCCTGCAATATATTTTCTTTCAATGCGATAGGATGCATAGTAACTTGCCAATTTCTTTCCATTTGTCTCTCCTCCTATTTTGTACAATATTGATTTTTATATTATCCTTTTACAGCACCTGAAGCGATACCTGCAACGAAACGTTTCTGGAAGATTACATATACAATGATTACAGGGAGGATGGAAATAGTAGTTGCTGCGAATAATCCGCCGTAATCTGTGGAATATCTTCCGTTGAATAAAGTTAATCCTACTGCCAGTAATTGCTTACTTTCACTGTCGATCATTAAATAAGGCCATAAGTAATCTTCCCATACCCATAAAAATTGGAAAATGGCGATTGCTGAAATTCCATTCTTACATAAAGGAAGAATTAGTCTATGGAAGGTTTGAAATTCGTTTGATCCATCCATTCGGGCTGCTTCAATTAGTTCGTCAGGAATTGTTTCCATATTTTGTTTCATCATGAAAATACCAAATCCACTGACCATTACTGGTAAAATTAAAGATAGATAGGAATCCTGAAGTCCTGCCTCCATAAACATGGTGTATCTAGGAATAATCGTTACAGACCAAGGAATCATCATTGTCATCATAACAAATCCAAAAATGATGTTTTTTCCTTTAAACTGATATTTACCAAGAACATATCCGCAGATACAGCTTGTATAAACCACTAATACCGTTACAATTACTGCTATCATAATACTATTAGAGAAATATCTCAAGAAATTAAAGTTTTCCTGAAGGTTTAAGTAGTTGTCAAGAATAGGAACTTTAGGAAGAAGTGTCTGTTCCAGCGCTTCAATTTCTCCATTCGTTTTAAAGGAAGATAGCACCATCCAGACAAAAGGAAGTACTGTGACTACTCCCGCTAAACAGAGTACTATAAATAAAATCGCTTTTAATATTTTATGTTTCATAAACAAGATCCTTTCGTTTGTCGTTGGCGGAAACCCACTGCCTTTCGGTGGTGGGAGGAGCCTTATAAATTGTTGCAAGAACATAACTTTCCATACTATAATACACGTATAGAGAAAATCGTTGTTAATATAAAACTTTAAACGTAATTGTGAAAATACACTCTAATTATTTTTTCCTGTGAATTTGAAGGAGATCACAGTGAAAATTGCCGTCAGCACTAAGATAAACAGAGATATTGCAGAAGCATATCCGAAGTTGTATTGCTTAAATGCCTGGTCGTATACTAAGTAAGAACTTAAATAGGTGGAAGTTCCAGGACCGCCTTTTGTCATAACTAATACAGGCACATAGGCTTGTAAGTAAGAGATAATGGAAGTTACGACTACAAACAGCATGGTAGGCTTTAAGAGCGGCAAGGTAATATATCGGAATGTTTGCCATGCGTTAGCTCCATCAATACTGGCAGATTCATAGCTGTCAGAAGGAAGAGATAAAAGTCCTGATAAAAACAGAATAACTGCATATCCGAAATCTTTCCAAATGGTCATAATCATTAGTGATGGTAAAGCAAACTTACTATCATAGAGCCAGTTAATATCAAAACCGAAGATTTTATCAATTAGTCCAAACTGAGGATTATACATAATCATCCATACATATGCTACAGCGACTAAAGGTGTTACGGTAGGCATATAAAATACCGTTCGAAAGAAGGTTTTATGCTTTGTCATTTTGGAATTCAGTGCGTAGGCAATGGCTAAACCAAGGATGACACGGAAGGTAACTACTACGACACAGAACAATATAGTGTTAATCATTGATTGCCAGAAAGTAGGATAAGAAAACATTCTGATGTAGTTATCAATGCCTAGCCAGTTATAGGTTTGGTTTAACGGGTTCCATTGATGAAAACTTCCAGCGATTACCATGATTACAGGAATCACCAAAAATATTGTCATATAAATGATAAGAAATCCCATAACTAAGTTTCTCATCCAAATTTCACTTTTACTTTGCAGAGGTCTTCTCTTCCAGAACATCTCCATCCCTCCTATTCTTCATAATATTTGTAGAGATTTTCGCTAGCGGTAAAATTCGCATTGGCTAAGTCTACGTTAATAATATCGTTGGCAGTTGCTAAAGCTTTCTCCATGCTTTTTCCATTATAGAGAATATCTTCTCCTGCAATTTTCATATTGGTTTCTAAAGTGGAAGGCATAGCTCCTGGCCAGATATATCGATCAATATGAGGTCCTACGGTTTTTACAATCGGTGTGTCTTTTAATTCTGCATTTTCCATAAGAATTGTTTTCGCAGGAATTAATCCGCCTTCTTTACATAGTGTGACTTGAACATTGTCGTTGGCAAAATAAAATCTCATAAAATCTTGTGCTACTTCCATTTGTGCTTCGGAGGCGTTTTTATTGATTGCTGGAGTAGCTTCGCCGTTATAACGGTAATAAGCGTAAGGAGTATCTTCAGAAGGAATTGGAATTTCAAAGTTTCCATATTCTAAATCTGGATAATTGATCTTTAAATTATTAACGAAATGACCCCATACAAAAGTCATAGCGCTTTGTCCTTGATAAAAACTCTGCTCGCAATTGGTTCCAAAGTCTTTATCACCTACATGATATTTTTCATATAAATCAACGAGCAGTGTAACAGCCTGCTTCATACCATCTCCATCGACCTGTGCTCTGGTTCCAGCTGTGTCAAAAAGATTGGAACCAAACTGATAATTTAGACCGAGAGCGATAGCGTTAAAGTATTGATTATAGTTGAATCCTGCACGAATCATTTTGCCGTTTTCATCAAATTCGGTGAGTTTCTGAGCAACTTCAATAAATTCATCCCAAGTGGTAGGAATGTCCTCTGTTGTAAGTCCTTCTGCTTCCCAAATTTCTTTGTTGTAATAAACCATTCCAGTGGAAAGTCCATAATCTGCATAGTAGATTTTACCATCTTTTAAATGAGAAGCCGCAGATGGATAATCTGCAATAAGTTCTTGTGTATCAATGTCAAATGGCGCCATGTAGTTAAAAATCAAGTTCTCGTAGCTATTATGTACATTAAATAAAGTAGGACCGTCCTCACCTTTCTGAAGGGAAAGAGGTAATTTTGTAAAAAATCCATCCCAAGGATTGTTAATAATATTAATTGTAACATTAGGATGAATCTCTTCATACATATCGGCAATTCCTTGGAACATATCTTCTGAAGCCCATACCCACCAATCAATGGAAATTGGCTGACCATCGTTGACTAGGTGATTTGGGTCATATTTTACAGTGTTGCCCATAACTGCCATCCCCTTATCTGCCTGAGTATCAGTAACTCCTTGCTGTGCTCCGCCAGGGAAATTTTTTTCTTGACAGGCACCTAAAGAGAGAATCATTGCTCCTGCCAAAAACAAAGAAAATAACTTCTTCATTTCACACCTCCAAATAAATTAATTCGAATAACGTTAGCGCTAACATTTGCTTTATTATAACCCTTTCAATGATATAAGTCAATATATTTTGAAAAATTTTCTTGCAGAAATTGAATTTTTTTATTATAATGACGTTAACGATAACTATTTGGGGTGAAAATCTATGATAACTTTAAAGGATGTAGCAGAAAGGGCAGGTGTTAGTACCATGACGGTTTCCCGTGCCCTAAATGGAAAGAAAAAAGATGTTTCTCCGGAAACGGCAAAAAAAATTAAAAAAATAGCAAAGGAAATGGGATATATTCCAAATTCTTCTGCTAAAGCTTTGGCTTCTCATTCATCGAAACTCATTGCTGCCATACTTATGGATCGTGAAGATCAGCTAAATCCTCTTGTGGATTCTTATAATAGTTCTTTTTTCGGAGAGTTGGCTCGAGAAATTCAAAAAAACGGTTATGACTTAATGCTTCATTTTATCAAAGACTATTCTGAAATTAACTATTGTTTGAAATCTTGGAAATTAGCTGGAGCAGTATTTATTGGATTTTTTGACGATAATATTCGTCAAATTCAAGAGGATAACCAGATTCCAATGGTTTTTACAGATAGTTATAGTACGGTAAGAAGAATTACAAATATAGGAATTGATGATTTCCATGGAGGAGAACTGGCTGCTAAATATTTTTTACTTAAAAATCACAGAAATCTGTCTTTTATTGGACCAGAAGCAATTAGTAATGGTGTTGTTATGCATCGCCTTCAGGGATTTTGCGATCAATTGAGAAGGTCTGGAATCCGTCTTGCACCAGAACATATTATTAATTTTTCCAATCAAAATATGGAAGACATATTGAGAATGCTGAAGAATAGTCCCGAACCAGTAACTGGTATTTTTACTACTGCGGATAACTGTGCGTTTGATATTTATGCGGCGGCCCATCGTTTGGGATATAAAATCCCCGAAGATTTCTCAATTATAGGGTTTGATGATAATTTTATGAGTTATCGAGTTGTACCTCCTTTGACTACCATTCGTCAAGATGTTTGTCAAAAAGCTCAATTAGCCTGTCAGATGCTTATGAAAAAAATTGAAAATCCGAAGGCTCCAGCCGAAAATATTATTCTAGATGTGGAGATGGTAGAACGGGAATCCGTGCGAGATTTGCGTGTATGAAAAGGAAGTTAAAATTTTTTGTGATTCTATCTATAAAAGGACAGAATGTTTTCCAATATGGATAAAACCAGTCTGTCCTTTTCTCGCATCGATGCTTGTAATAACATGAAATTATAGGTTGTTTAATGAAAGTTTACTGATGTTGAATATAGGGAAAGTTTATTTAAAATACTTCCAATATCATCATTGATACAAATAGATTTCTTTTTAATCTCGTCTGGTGCAAACGCTTCCCCGTAATTTAAACTGGCATAAGTGGCATCTGGCCAATCCTTTGTCATATGCATGAATGGTATCTTTATTATGATTGGCGTATTTGCTCCAGTGCCTAGATCAAGAAATAGTGTTTTCCTGTTTTTGTGCCTACGCAGGAATTCTTCATAATATCTGGCATGAACGTTCCATCCATCATCCTGTACAAAACTGTCATCGGATCGGAGGTTCATGTTCATAGGCTTTCCACACTTCGGACAATGCGGGATTAGTTTCGTTGGAATGGACATTTTAAGGGTTACATTCTCAGGAAAAATTAATGTATGATCTTCAGCAATGTCGAAGCCTTGTGCTTTCACCATCTTGCGAATGAGGCCTTCATTATCATAGGTTTTCGGATGACAAGGTTCGCTGCATTGAAATAGACCGTAGTCTCCTTGTGTGTAAAAGATTCTATGCTTATCAAATCCTGCTTTTTGGAAACAATGATCTACGTTTGTGGTGATAACAAAGTAGTCTTTCTCTTTTACCAAGTTAAGTAACTGATTATAGACAGGTTTTGGAGCGTTCATATAGCGATTGATGTAGATATAACGACTCCAATATGCCCAATATTCTTCAAGGGTGTTGTATGGATAAAATCCTCCAGAATACATATCATTGAAGTGATATTTCAGATGGAAGTCATGGAAGTATGTTTCAAAGCGTTCTCCAGTATAAGTAAAACCAGCAGAAGTGGAAAGACCTGCGCCTGCACCAATAATAATCGCTTCTGATTGTTCCAATGTTTCCCGAAGTTTTTCAATACCATTTTTTGTATCGTAAATTCTAAATGGTTCAAACATGATATAACTCCCCTCTCGTTATATTTTTTGTCGTTGAAGCAAGTTTTTGTAAATATCAAAATCGCTTTTTTTAAAGACGTTGAATATTATTTTCATTTTGCTATTAGTACGCTCTTTATATTCGTTGACCGTTTTCACTGCAATTTCTGCTGCTTTCTCATTTGGAAAATGAAATTCACCTGTTGAAATACAGCAAAATGCAATACTTTTTACTCCGTACTGTTCTGCAAGTGTTAGGCAGGAGCGATAGCAGGAAGCCAGTAAGTCGTTTTCTTTTTTGGTGAGCCACCCATGAACAATTGGACCGACGGTATGCAAGATATAGTTACAAGGCAGATTGTATGCAGGTGTAATTTTGGCTTTGCCAGTCTCTTCTGCATGGTCCTGTTTTTGCATGATTTCTTCACAGGCGATCCGAAGCTGAACACCAGAAAACGTATGAATCGCATTATCAATACAGCTATGACAGGGAACAAAGCATCCAAGCATTTGAGAATTCGCTGCATTAACGATGGCATCACAGCGTAACGTAGTAATATCACCCTGCCAAAGATAAATGCCCTTTTGTATAGGAGTTAAATCGGAAAGGTCCGTAATGCCTTTTTGTTTTATTTCTTCTTGTAAATATGCATCTTGTATTGTTAAAAAATCCTGATTGATAGGTTGTGGCATACGAATATTGAAAAGAGAACGGAGTAAATTTTTTTGGTCTTGTTCATTGGCAGGAATTTTTATATTTGAGTAGCTTGGTTGTTCACGAAGCAACTCTTGGATTAAATAAATTCGTCTTTCTGCTTGTGTCATTTTATCCACTTCCTTATTCGTTTACTTGGCGTTTGATTGCAGAAACAGGACAATGTTCAAAGCAGTTTCCACAGTGCAGACAGTTATTTTGGCGAATCGAATAAGAGCTGCCTTCTTCAATCGCTTGCTGTGGACATACTGTCTGACAGGTACCACATCCAATGCATTCGTCAGAAATTAGATATCCTTTTGGTTGGATCGTAGCATTGCCGATTACATAGCTTTCTCGAAAGATTGGGTTTACTCCGAGATTAAAATATTCTATGGACATATCCCGAATACAAAAAATGATGCCGATGCTGCGAGTATCTCCAGGATATACGTTAGAAAGATAAGGCTGTTCGTTAAAAATAATGTCTCTCCATTTTTCTTGTTCTTCCTCAGGAGCAGGTTTTACAGTACCAGTTAGACGGATCATTTCTTTATACATAGTATAACCGAGTATCTGCACTTTTTCGGTATCCAAAAGCTCTTTACAGAAGTCTTTTCCTCTGGCAGTAAAAAAATAAATTGCATCTGGTTCGTAATGAATGGCACTAATATTTCGCACCTGAGGATTGCCATTGTGATCTACGGTAGCAAAGGATAAAACGCCGACATATCCTAGTTTTTTCAGACAAGTTTGTGCATCCATTTGTTACAGCCCCCTTTCATCTGTGATTTCTTTCCAGCATTGTGGGTCGGGTGCATACATATTACCGTGATAGCCTTTTGCTACTGCAGGACATCCTCGACAGAAACGCAGTAGCTCGCATTTAGAACATTTTTCAAAGTTTTCGTATATACGGTATTGATCGAATTCTGGACCTGTAAATAGGTCGTACAAATCATCGGTTAATGCATTTCCTACTTTACTTTCCATACGACGGCAAGCATAAACTGCACCATCTGACAAAATAGTTAAATGACAGTTACCACAGTTACAGCCATCATAAACATACTCGTCATCGGGATAGGTTTTTGGATCAAAAAGTCCTTTTTCATATTGAAATAATGTCCAAAGATGATCTTTCAGGTTGAAGGTAGTATTACAGCCTTCTGCTTCGTATTTTTGGAACTTTTCCCAACATTGTTCCATCATATCGTGGTATTCTTCTGGGGAACAGCAAGTATCTCGATCTTCCATCGAAGGACAGTAACGAGCAAATGCAAAAATGTCAGCTTTATTTTTAACCACTTCATCGATAAGCAGTGGGATATCTTTATAATTCCATCTTGACACGGTAGTCATAATTGCAACGTCAATTCCAGCTCTACGTAAGAGTGGGATGGCAGCCATTGTCGCATCATAAGAGCCAGGCTGCTGACGAATTCCATCATGAGTTTCTTTCAGCCCGTCTAGGGATAGCTGGTATTTACGGCAGCCATAGTGTTTTAGGCGATGACATATTTCTGCTGTTAAATGGAATGGATTTCCCATTAGAGCAAATGGGATGTTGGATAATTTGAGGATTTTCATAAGCGTCCAAAATTGAGGATGTAAGATTGGATCGCCGCCTGTAATATAAAGATACGGTAATCTGCCTGCTTTCTCACAGAAAGTCTTACAGTTTTCTATTACTGTTACCATATCTGAGAGATCCATTTCTTTGAATTTCGCATGGCTGCCAAGTGCATAAATATAGCAGTGCTTACAGCGTTGGTCGCAGGCTTCTGTTATGTGCCACTGAAATGCAAAATATTCCATTGTAGTTTCCTTTCTGTTGAGTTTGTTGAATTAGTAAATTTTTAGTGGAATACCCCTGTAGGCACTATGCCATACAGGGATATATAACTGGATTTAGTTTTTATCACCAGCACCGCAGGCAGAGCCGCAAGCAGAAGGTTTTTTATCACCAGCACCGCAGGCAGAACCACAAGCCGAAACAGGCTTCTTATAGAACAAATTTTTCATAATAAAATCCTCCTTTTTTATGTTTTATGGCTAAATGCCAAATTTATAATTAAGCGTCTGAATTAACGCTATAATTATTATTATTGTGTGTTGCGTAGTTTGTACGCCTTGACTTGTATTTGTTATAATGGTATGATAATTCCGTAGAGAAGAATTGTAAAGTAGGCATAATAAAGTGCTGTAGTTACCAAAAGGAAACTATTGGTTATTGATATATAATTGGAGGAATCGTATGGCAGAGCAGATAGAAAAAAAAGAATTACCAGCTTGTCCAGTGGAAACTACATTAATGCTTATTGGTGATAAATGGAAAGTTTTGATTTTGCGTGATTTGCTTCCTGGGAAGAAACGATTTGGAGAATTGAAAAAATCAATTGGCAGTGTATCGCAAAAAGTATTGACTGCACAGCTGCGTGATATGGAGAGTAATGGACTAGTTACTCGTACGGTTTATCCAGAAGTTCCGCCCAGAGTGGAATATGCTCTTACAGAACTTGGACAGAGTTTGAAACCAATTTTAGATGCTATGTGGAACTGGGGAGAAGAATATAAATCTACATTTGAATCATAAGGAAATAAAATGAAAGAGATCACATGTGTGGTTTCTTTTGTCATCATGGTATGCAAAAAGAAGCTCCAATGGAGCTTCTTTTTGTTGCAGTTTCTTCTATTAAATTTATTTAGTATTCCAATTGATTCAACCAATCAGCAATATCATCTGCGGAATCTGCTACGTTTCGTTCGTTGACAGTAAATCCATCTGTGATGACTGTTGCGTTAGGTTCTAGTTCTTGAATTATGTCAATTGTACTAGAGAAACGACTTCCATTCTTAAATTGTTCTCTATAATTCAAATTCTAGAAGATACGTTAAAAAGCATTTCAATTGATACATTCTCAAAAGTGATTGATGCAATTACTCATGCAAATCGGATTGACATTTATGGAGTAGAGAATTCAGGAACAACGATTAGTGATCTAGTTACGAAGATGCTTTATTTAGGAATTAATTGCAGATATTTTAAAGATTATTATTTGCAGCGGATTTGTGCGTCCAGCTTGGAAAAAGGAGATGTGGCAATTGGAATTAGCTATTCTGGATGTTCCAAAGATACTGTGGACGTTGTAAAAATTGCAAAAAAGAGGGGAGCAACCGTAATTGTGATTACCAATTTTTCAGATGCGAAAATTAGTGAATATGCAGATTTAAAGATTTGTATGACACACCAGCAATTTTTACATGGAGATGCAATATTTTCGCGAGCATCTCAAATTGCAGTAGTAGACATGATTTATATGGGAGTTATTTTAAGCAATTATGATCACTATGTAAAGCGTTTGGATCGTAATAGTAGACTAATAAAAGATAAGGCATATGAGTCAGAAATATAACAAGATTGGAAATAATAAAATAATTGGAAAAATAGGAAAATTAATGAATAAAAATAGAGTTTGTAAAAAATTAACAGAAAAAATTGCTTGAAAAGCATAAAAAAATATGTTTTAATAGGTTTGGAAACAGTAGTTTGAAAATATTACAAAAAATAATATGAAACGATATAATATCCATGATAATACATAAAAAACAAATAAAATATATAAATTAATAGAATATTTTGCTTGTAGAAGTATTCAAAATATGGAGTAAGGATTCGTTTCATAAATTTTGTGTAAAAACGGTATACTGTATTCCATATGATAACAAAAGAAAGGAAATCATGAATGAAAAAGACAGTAACAAAGATAGGGTCACTTATATTAGCAGCAGTATTATTCATAACATTGCTGCCAAATTATATGCTTACCACGTTTGCTGCTGCCAATATCGTTTCAGGTGCAGAAGAGATCGAAGGGGTATGGGAGTATGTAGATGGCGAATACCAAGATGATAATGCTGGTGAAGTTTGGATGGGGGCAAATGCATATGGAGTTACATCGAAGGATGTAGGTAAGTCATATATGTTAAGTCAATCGGGTCTTGGTGATTTAATTGATACGACTTCTAGAACGTATCAAGAAGCGAAACATGCGATTGAGAATAATGCACTTTATACAAGTTTACAAGAGGTAGATGTTATGATTTTATATCTGCCGAATTGTCCATACTCGAAAAATTTACTGCCGAAGTTTCGTACTATTGCAAGTGAAGCTGGAGCAAGAGTGCTTTTAATGGATGTCTCTCGATTTACTTCAAAAGGTTTGCTTGCATTCTATAATAGTGTTAACAATGGTATGACATCACCAGGAGTACTGTATTTAGATGCAAATCAGACCGTAGCAGCGACTGGTAAAAAAATGCCACAAGGGCAAACTGCAGTACATAGCACTAGCAACTTTGTAGAACTTTTAAAGAAAGCGGGATTTACAAATGCATTTGATCCATGGTCTGGTGAAGATTCAGGGTATACTACGGAACAGGAATATGAACGTGAAGTATTAAAAGAAACAAATCGTCAGCGTATTGCAAATAATTTACTTCCATTGGCTACATTTGATAAGCTGGAAGAAGCAGCAGGTATTCGTGCAGAAGAACTGCTTACCAATGTAGCTCATGAACGTCCAGATGGAACTTATTACTCCACTGTTTTTGAAGAAGTAGGATTGAGCTCCAATGCATATACAGGAGAAAATATTGCCGGCGGCGCAGCGGTGACTCTTCCAAAACGAGCTGTAGATGCATGGATGAGTAGTCCTGGACACCGTGCGAATATTTTAAATTCTAACTATACCCATATGTCAGTAGGATATGCGACAACCGACGATTCTACGAAATATAAAGATAACTGGATTCAGCTATTTATGGGAAAATGTGATATCACGAAAATTGAATTAGATCAGCCAGTTGTTCAGGCTTCGGTTCAAGGAATCCCAATTAGTGATCTGGATCTTAATTTAAAATTAACTTGTGCGACACATGGGGAAACTACAATTCCGTTGATTGATGAGATGTGTACGGGTTACAATCCAAACCAAGCAGGTGAGCAAAATGTAACGGTACATTATGGGGATATGACTACAAAGCTAATGATTAACGTAGGAAATGCAGCGCCTACAGCGTTAACTGCCGATATGGTTGCATTTAAAGATGATGTTTCTAGTATTGTTTATGATGGACAAGCTAAGACTCCTGCCATCAGTGTTTTTAATCCAACAGGTGATTATGCATTAATAGAAGGATATTCCTATACCGTTTCCTACGAGAACAATATTAATGCTGGAACTGCAACGGTTACGATTACAGGAAAAGGAAATTATACAGGAACGGTAACAAAAGAATTTACCATTCAGCCAAAGAGCATTGAAGGGATGACCATAGAAGGCGTGGCGAATACTTACGAATATACAGGACAGCCAGTTACTCCTACTGTAGTTGTAAAGAATGGAGAACAAATTCTTTATAAAGACTTCGATTATACCGTAGATTATAAAGATAACATTGGAATAACGGTTCCAGGAGCGTCAGGAACACCAGATACGATTGATATGGTAACGCCTGCGATTATTACAGTGAAAGGTACAGGAAATTATACAGGTGAACTGACTAAGAATTTTACGTTTGTTATGAGTACCTTGTATAAACAAGCAACGCTAATAAAGAATACTCTTTATAACAGTTATTATTCAAGTACATATGAATGGTTAAATACAGTATCAGAAAAAAATCCAACTGCATATGAAATGATTTTGAAAAATTTGAATAGTACTCTGGTTAGAGTAGAAACAGCATTGGGAAATGAAGGCTATACATTAAATGATATTATGTCGTATACACTTTATCCGGATGCAAGCAAATGTTTGAATGATTATTATCGTCATATAAATGAGAAATCAGGGGTTGTTTTAGAAGATATTGTAGAAGTACCAGAGGTATCTTCTAGTACAATTAAATCAGAATCGGTTGCAATTCAGTTAAGTGGAGAGACTACAGAGACTAGTACCATTAATAAAGATACGGCGTCAGTACAGTTGTCAGTAGCAGATACTACTAAGGAATCTGTTACGATTGATCCAAAACTTTACGATTCTGTTTCAGCAGTAGCGTTAGAAATTGGATTAAAAGTGAATGATGTAGAAGTGACAGATCTTAGTTCACCTGTAACAATTACGATGAATATTCCAGATGGTTTCAGCGCAGATGATAATTTGATTGTTCTACATTATAAAGATGGCACTCCAGAAGAATTACCTGCGATTATTGATCCAGAAAAAGGAACATTTCGCTTTGTTACAAATAGTTTCAGTCCATATGTAATTACTAGAAAAGTGGAGCAGTATGATTCTGGACAAACGGAAGCTCCAAGCGCAAATAATGCAGATATAACAGGAGTAAGCTTTGGTGAAGAGGATGATGAAGGTCCAGGAGCTCCAGCCAATGTTCGGGCATATTACTCTAACAATTATGAAATTGCTGTAGAATGGGATGCTGTTTCTACAACAAGTGAGTGGAAAGTTACAGGATATAAAGTAACCTATTCTTCCAATGAAGATATGAGCGATGCAAAAACATTAACGATAGCTGCTGATACAACAAATACTGTTTTGACGGGTATGGATAAGGGAACTTATTATATTACAGTATCTACAATCGCTGATTCTAATTCTACGAGTCAGATGGAACGGTTGTCCCAAACAGCAAAAGTGGAGATTTATAATGATTTTACTCCAGCTCCAATTACCTATACAGTAAATGTTGTAGGTGGAGAAGTTCAAAACCCGAAAGATACTTATAATTATAAAGATAAGGTAACCGTTACGGCACCATCCTCTACAGAGGAAGGAACATTTGGATATTGGTTAGATAGCAATGGAAATACGTTGTCTTATGCATCAACCTATAGTTTTTATGTAACAAGTGATGTAACTTTAACGGCTGTATACAAATCTGCACCAGTGCCAAAACAGGCGGAAATTAGCTGTACAGCTGATTATAATGAAGCGAAAATGAAAATTGTATTTACCGCAAACCGTTCCATTCCAACAGAAGTTACAAATAGCAGTCAGGTTATTTCTCATGGTATTCTTTTAACGAATAAAGAAGCGATTGGAAAGACAGATTTTACATTAGAAACAGCAGGTATTGTAAAATCAACAGCGACAACTAAGGGATTATTAGGAACTTATGTTACAAATGTGTCTTGCTCCAGTGGATCGACCATTTATGGAAGAGGATATGTTACATATAGAGATGTAAATGGAACAGAGCAGACCATTTATAGTCAAGTGGTAGAATATACAAGACCATAAAATGATATAAGGGTCATGTTTGTATAAAAAGCATGACCTGAGATTTGCAAAAAATAGGAGATGAATGATGAAAAAACATTATGTAGAACCAGAAATCCAGAAAGTAGATTTTGAAGTAGAAGATATTATTGCTGCATCAGGTCCAGATTTTGATGAAGGTGATGTTGGATTTGGCTGGTAAAATCAAGCAATAGAATGTGGTAAGAAGGGAGTATACTGCCGTATAACTCCCTCTTTCTAATAGAAAACAAAAGTTTTTTAATTAAGTTTATGGAATATTTTCTCTGTTGAAAGTAAATGGAAATATGGTAAACTAATATTGGATAAAAGAATCATATAGGAGAAGTTTTAATGAGAAAAAATAATAGAAAAAAGATATTAGTGCTTGGATGTGCAATTGGTTTAATCCTGACTGGTTGTGGGAATCAGACTGCAAATACACAACAAACAGGTAGTACACAAGAGATTCATACAACTGCCATAACGGGCGAGCAGAAGCAGGAGACGGAGACACAAGAGTTGACTTCTGAGGAAATGGAAAGCTTAGAGGAAACAACGATCTCAGAAGCGAGTACAGCTGAGGCAGATGTTCCAACTGTATCCGAGACAAGTATATCAGAAACAGATGCTCAAACGACGGAAGCTGTTAATTCTCAGGCTACAGCTCCAAGCCCAGAATTTGAAGAGGTGGAAATAGAGTTTTAAAAAGGAATAGAAAATAATGTTTGAGATGTTAATGGCTGGAGTTTATATTCGTGTGAATAACCGATATCCTTTTATAGAGAATCAATGTAAAGATTGGATTGTCTCTCAATCGAAGAAGGAACCAGATATGATTGTAAGTGCGACGGAGGAAGAGATGATTCAAGAACGGACGAGCGAGAGTTTTTCCAAAGGATACTGTGAAAGTATTTGTATTTATCGTAATATTGCCAAACAGCTTTATCGTTTTGATGCGTTTGTGTTTCATGCTTCTGTTGTAAGTTTGGATGAAAAAGGATACGCCTTTACTGCGAAAAGTGGTGTGGGGAAGAGTACGCATACACGATACTGGCTGGAGACATTTGGGAACAGGGCTTATGTAGTGAATGGAGATAAACCAATTATTCGTTATCAGAATGGAACATTTTATGCTTATGGAACGCCTTGGCAGGGAAAGGAAAATTGGGGAGTCAATGCGGTAGTTCCGTTGAATGCCTGTAGTTTTTTAGTAAGAGGAATAGAAAATAAAATAGAGCGGATGAATGAGAAAGAAGTGCTGCTGCGCCTATTTCATCAAGTGTTAATGCCGAAGGGGGAAAAAGCGATGAATGGCTTCTTAGAGTTGATGGAACAGTTTTTGCAGGAAGTGCCGTTTTATCGACTGGAATGTAAAAAGGATAGAAGCGCAGCAATGGTGGCGTATCAGGAAATGAAACAAGGGAAAGAAGGAAACAAGCTATGAAAATAAAAGAGGGATTTATTTTAAGAAAGATTGGAGATCAAACGATTGTAGTAGCAATTGGAGAAGCGAGCACATCGTTTCATGGGATGATCCATTTGAATGATACGGGAAGTTTTCTTTGGAAACAGTTGGAAGAGGAGAAAACAAAAGAAGAATTGATTCAGGCATTGACCCAGGAATATGAAGTGAGTAGGGATCAGGCACAGCAAGGAGTGGAAAAGTTTTTAAACTCTTTGCGAGAGGCGAATTGTATTGAGGAATAAGGATGCTTTATGGATAAGAAAAAGGAGTATGTGGATTTGGGGAAAGAAACTTGGACGATGGAAATTCGTCCAAGTACTTCTTTTTTTCAATTGAATATAAAGGAAATTTTAGAATATAAGGATTTAATTTTTTTATTTGTACAACGAGATTTTAAAACGATGTATAAACAGACTATCTTGGGTCCAGCTTGGATTTTGATTCGACCACTTCTCACAACAGTTGTATTTACAGTTGTATTTGGAAGAATTGCGAGTATTTCGACAGATGGAGTTCCAGATTTCCTATTTTATATGGCAGGAAATATTCTATGGTCGTACTTTTCAGGATGTTTACAGACAACAGCCAATGCATTTTTAGGAAATGCAAGATTATTTGGAAAGGTTTATTTTCCAAGAGTCGTTATGCCAATTTCCGTGTCGTTGTCGAAACTAATTACGTTTGGAGCGCAATTTTTACTATTGTTGTTATTTGTAGTATGGTATCAGTATCGTGGTGGTGTACAGATTAGCTGGTTTTGCCTTGTAACGCCACTTGTTTTATTACAGCTTGCGCTTTTGGCAATCGGAACTGGAATGATTTTGGCCTCTTTTACTACAAAATACCGTGATCTGCAAGTGTTGGTGGATTTTGGAATACAGCTTTGGATGTATGCGACGCCTGTGGTATATCCGATGTCTGAAATTCCGAAACAATGGCAATGGATCATTTTGTTAAATCCAGCGGCTCCAGCAGTGGAATGCTTTCGCTACGGGTGGCTTGGCAGTGGAACATTTCCAATTATGTGGTTTAGCATTGCCTGTGTCATAACAGTGGGGATTGCTTTGCTCGGAATGTTATTATTTAATCGGACACAGCGGACATTTATGGATACAGTATAGGATGGATAGGATGATGGAAAAAAAAGAAGTAGTAATTCGGGTACGACAATTGGCAAAAGAGTACCAATTGGGAGTAATTGGACGTGGGACATTGCAGCGGGAATTCCAGAGCTGGTGGGCAAAAAAACGTGGCAAGGAAGATCCAAATGAGAAAATTGGACAAAGCCATCGGACAGAAGAAGGGCATTTCTATGCATTGGAAGACATTTCGTTTGATATATATAAGGGAGAGCGAATTGGCGTTATTGGTGCGAATGGGGCTGGAAAATCAACGCTGTTTAAACTGCTGGCAAGAGTGACTGCTCCAACGAAAGGGGCAATTGGAATTAAAGGGCGAATTTCCAGTATGCTGGAAGTAGGAACTGGATTTCATGCAGAGCTGACAGGACGGGAAAATATTTATCTAAATGGTGCAATTCTTGGAATGAAACGGGGAGAAGTAGATGAAAAAATAGAGGATATTATTGCATTTTCGGAATGTGAGACATTTATTGATACTCCAGTGAAACGCTATTCGAGCGGAATGTATGTGAAGCTGGCATTTGCAGTCGCAGCTCATTTAAATTCGGAAATTCTTTTGATGGATGAAGTTTTAGCGGTAGGGGATATGAAATTTCAGAAAAAATGTTTGGAAAAAATGACGGAACTGTCGGAAGATGAACAGAAAACAATTCTGTACGTATCTCACAATATGGAAACAATTCGCACTTTATGTGACCGTTGTATTGTATTGGACTCGGGAAAAATTATATTTGATGGGGATACCGAACAAGCAATTGCAGTTTATCTTGGCAGTGTAGTGCAGATGAAACAACATTATACATATAATGAGAAATCAGATCTGCGTAAGACGTCAGGAAAACTTCGATTTTGTGCATTGGATTTTAAGGGAAATCCTGCATTTGCAGCAGCAGAAGGGCTAACGGTTTGTATTCATTATCAGGTGAAAGAAAAGATTGAAGATTTGCATATTCGACTGACCATTCATAACCAGGAACAGCAGGTGATTGGAACATCGGTGTCGGAAAGCTTGGGAGAATTGAAAAAAGACAGTCAAAAACAAGTGTATCTCCGATTGGATACAAAAATGTTGGCAAAGGGAGTTTATACGGCAGAATTGGCAGCGGTAGAGCCATTGGGAGAGGGCAGACAGATCCGTCATGCTTGGTTGGAACATGCATTTGCATTTGAAATTACAGAAGATGCATTTTCACAGTATCGATTAAATTGGCCTGTGAAGCAATGGGGATATACGGTATATCCAGATTTGGAGGTATTGGACGATGCGGTATCAACTAAAGGAGTTTGAAGCAGTAATTCAAGAGGTATTGGATAGTGGCGGAGAATTTCAGCTGTATCCAAGAGGGAGTAGTATGCTTCCGCTCATACGGGAAGGTAGAGATTGGGTTATGCTAGCTCAGAAAGAAAAAATATTACACCGTAATGATATTATTTTGTATCATAGAAGCGATGGAAGTTTTGTATTACATCGGATTGTAAAAATACGAAAGGATGGATATGTACTTTGTGGGGATAATCAAATACAACTGGAGACAGGAATTCAAGAAGATCAAGTCATTGCTCTTGTAAAAGAAATAGGAAGAAAAGGCAGATCAATATCCAATCATTCGTTTTGGCTTCGATTGTATGAATGGATTTGGTGTTGTCTGCCTTTTCGTAAACTATATTTTCAAATTTTCGGACATCGGTATCCAAAATTTTTCTAATATATGTGGAAGATGCTACTTTTAATTTGAACTATAAACTGCTGCTATTGATTGCAATGGTTTCATAGGCTTTTAATATACCGTTGAATGGATTTCCTGTAATTAAATCTGGCTGTCCTGTATATTCTGGAAGTTTTACTTCTGCTTCTTTACCATGAAAGATAAGTGTTATCTTTTGGTCGGACAACTGGCGTGTTAGAATGATTAAGCCAGCTTCATCTACGGTTTGAACCGTTATAATGCTGCCTTCTGTAATACATGGAAATTTTTTTCTAACTTGAATTAAAGATTGGTACCAATGATGTATCGCTGTATCTTGATAGGTGGCATCCCATACCATTCCCCTTCTGCAATCTGGATCAGGTCCTCCTGTCATTCCATACTCGTCTCCATAATAAATCATTGGCATACCAGGCATTAATAATTGTAATGCTGCTGCAAGTTTCAGCTTTTCTTTTTTTTCTCCGCATGTATATAAAAATCGAGCAGTATCATGGCTATCAATGAGATTCCATAAGACTGGGTATACGCTTTGATGGAGATTTCCTCTTAAAAATCCTAAGTCTTCTAGAAATTTTGTAGCAGTGATGCTTTCTTCTGCGGCAAAAGCTTGAACAGCTGAATAAAATGGATAATTCATAACACTATCCCATTCATCTCCTTCTAAAAAATCGCCTGCATAATGCCAAACTTCTCCAATAATCAATGCATTTGGATTGATTGCTTTGATTGCTTTTCTAAATTTTTTCCAGAAAACATGACTAATCTCGTCTGCTACATCCAACCGCCAGCCATCGATCTGATATTGTTGCAGCCAGTAACAAGCGACTTGGATAAAATAGTCGGCTGTTTCTGGGTTGCGTAAATTAAGTTTCGGCATTCCTCCATAGTAAGAAAAACTTTTATAATTCGGTTTTTCCATACGAGAACCTTTTCTTAAAGGAAATTCTTCAATAAAATACCAATCCCGATAAGCAGAAGCTTCTTGATTTCTCCGAATATCTTCAAAAGCAAAGAATTTTGGTGAGGTGTGATTAAATACTCCATCTAAAATAACTTTCATTCCCATTGCATGAGCTGTTTGAACGAGATTTTGTAAATCTTCCTTTGTTCCAAAGGATGGATCAATTTGATAATAATCAATGGTATCGTATTTATGGGTAGAATCCGAAGCAAAAATAGGAGTAAGATAGAGAATATCAATACCCAAATCTTTTAAATAAGAAAGACGCTGAATAATGCCTTTTAAATCTCCTTGCAAATTTTCTCTATGGCCGATTGGTTTTTTGTACCAGATTTCCTTTGCGATTTGTTTACTGCTGGCAAATCGAGATGGAAAAATCTGATAAACAATTTTATTCTTTGCCCATTCCGGGATGCAAAACATTTCTTCTTCTCGTAAATTTTGCGGACAATCAAACATAAAATCAATGTTTGTAATTTCATGTTCATAAAATTCATAATTCCCATAATAAACAGTGCAGCCAGAGTGATCGGTTAGTTCAAAGAAGTAACGCAGACAAATTACATCAATAGAAATAATTGCTTCAAAATAATCGTTGTAACTGTCACTTGCTATTTTTTTCATTTCCAGTTGTTTTCTAGTATCGAAATATTGTACAGGAATATATTTGTCCTGATAATGTAGAATCACTCGATTTATATCATTTCTTTTCGTGCGAATCCGAAATAAAAATTTCCCCTTTTCTAATGCATAGCAGTATCGCTTATTCATATCATGAAAAATTGAAGAATATTCCATTAAAATAGCCTCCTATATTAGTTTAGTAGTGTTGAAAAACGATCTATTCCTTTTTTTATATTGTAACTCTTGTTTTGACAATTGGCTTGCAGAAGTTCTATTTAAAATTGCATTATTTCCACTTTTATTTATAGTAACGATTTTTTGGTGAGTGATATGCGTTTGTTATACAAAAAAAGAAAACTGTGATGAAGATTTTTTGTATAAAGGATGATACCGAACAAGGTAAAAATATGGATTAAGATAATTATTCTATTTTGATAG
>OERR01000091.1_pt1 | contig 23320 bp, 22 predicted proteins | sample 1540051 | NCBI WGS metagenome assembly OERR01 (sample SAMEA3891884, study PRJEB23780) | metagenome | biome: terrestrial biome; feature: animal house; material: Caecal content | place: Italy | collected 2015-05-05 | reverse complement strand
CGGTACAGGAGGAGATCGCCTGCCGCTTGCAGGGACTCCCGCTTCCGCAGGAATGTATGCAGGATGTGGCGGGATGCTTGGCTTCCTTTGTCTGCTGTCTGGGAGAAATCCAAACGGAGCAGGGCGAAAGCGGCCTGATGCTTCTGCGGCCCCTGATCTTCTGGCGGGAGCGTCCAAACCGCGCGTATGCCTGCCTGTGGTATTCCAACGGGCGGATGTATGCGGTGGAGATGACGGATGAGGGAATGCAGGTGCTTCCGGACGGCGTTTGGGACGATGTGACCGCCGATCAGGCTGCCGGTTTTGCGGAAAGTGTGTTGGACGGGCTTTGCGAGGAGAAGGAGCCGGAAGATCTGAGCTTTCAGCAAATCCCCATCGTGCGTGCCCGGACGGACGGCAGTTTGGAGCGCGTCTATTCCGAACCGGAAGTGAACGAAAAGCTGGCGTGCGATCAGATACAGGATTTTTGCGAGGGGAAGCTGAACCGCCTGGAATTTGAATGGCCGAAGGAAGGCTATTCGCTGGTTCTGATGCGCGATAAAGATCAGTATACCTGCTTTATTTTTGATGACGTCAAGCAGATGACATGCACCTACCTCTCGAATCCGAAAGCCTATCAGACCGTGGATTCCGAGCTGGTGCAGTATGTACCCTTCTTTTTGGGAAAGCTGCCCTTTTATGCCGTGCATGAAAATATGGAAAACATATGCGCCATACTGCCGGGAATCCTTTCCAAGCTTTCTCAGCCTGCTCCAAAGGAGCAGCGGTTAAAGATGCTGTCCATCTTTACATGGTCGCAGAAGGTGTATTTGTATTCTTCCGCTCAGCGGTACTGGTTTGACCGCCGGACCGTCGGTGATTTTCCGCCGGGTCGCGGCACGCTTTCCCTCACGGGAAAATTTCAGATCGAAAAGCAGCCGGATTTGCTGCTTCTGGAAGAAAAGGACGGAGCTTTGCGGGAGGAGCCCGTGTCCGCACAGAACCGGAGCGCGGTTTACACAAATCTGGTCGGTTTCTTTTTGGGGCGTGTCCGCCGTTTTGGCATGGCCTGGAATCTGCCGGAGGGGGAGGTGCGGCTGCGGCTGGAGTGCGAAGGCGACGGGGATGAAAAGCGGTATGCGCTTTCCGTCACGCGCGAAGGGCGTACCGAATATCTGGCGATCGAAAAGGAGCTCGGTTGGAGCGCAAAGGAGCGCATGCGCTGGGAGCTTACCAGGATACGGGATTTTATGGATCTTTTCCTGATGAGCCTTCCTGATGTGAAAAGACTGCTTTCCATGCTGGAAAAGCTTGGCACGCTGCGGTAAAGCTGTGCGATACGCATATCCGCCCCTCTGCCGCATAAGCATAGGGCAGGGGGGATGGAGATGTTTGCTTCACTGCGTGTGAAAGGCTGGATTCTCGCCGCGGCGGCGGCGCTGGCGCTTGGGTGTGCCGCCGGAGTGCTGATCCGTTCCGCTTTCGCGGTGCGCCCGGCCTCTGCCGCGCCCTCGCAGGGGATCCCGCTTCCCGCCGTCATGTACCACGGCCTTCTGCGGGATCCCGCGCTGCAAGGGACTTATGTCATCGATCCCGCACTGCTGGAAAGCGACCTTGCCTATTTGCAGGAAAAGGGCTATACGCCCGTGCACATCGCGGATCTGCTGGCGTATGTGGACGGGAAGGCGGAGCTGCCGGAAAAGCCGATTCTGCTCACCTTCGACGACGGCTACTACAATAATTACGTCTACGCCTATCCGCTCGCGCAGAAATACGGTATGAAAATCATCATTTCGCCCATCGGCTGCTGGTCGGACGCATACAGCGAGTCGGGGGAGGAGCGCGCGCCCTATACGCATCTGACGTGGACGCGGATCCGGGAAATGCGCGACAGCGGTCTGGTGGAATTCCAAAACCATACCTACAGTCTGCACGAGGGAAAGGGCGAACGGATCGGCAGCAGCCGCAAGTCCGGCGAATCGGATGAAGATTATGCGGCTCTGCTCACCGCCGATCTCGGACAGATGCAGGAAAAAATGCGTCTGCATCTCGGAAAAGCGGCGGACTGCTTTGTCTATCCCTTTGGAGCGATCGGCGAGGGCGAGGAGGAGATCGTGAAAAATCTTGGCTTCCGATGCACCATGACGTGTGACAGCCGCATAAGCTGGATTACACGGGAGCCGCAGTCTCTGTTTGGGATCGGCCGGCAGCTTCGTCCGCCGGATTGTTCCAGCGAGGAGTTTTTCTCCTTCCTGCCCGAATAGACGGACTCCCGAATCCAACCGGGAGGAGATCCGTGTCATGCCGATTATTTTTCTGAGCCCTTCTCTCCAGCCCTTCAACGAGTATGTGGGCGGGGGAAACGAACAGCAGTATATGAACGAGGTGGCGGACGCGATGGAGCCCATGCTTCGCGCGAACGCCATTCGCTTTACCCGGAGCAAAATCGGGGACAGCCTGGCGGATGTGATCCGGCAGTCAAACAGCGGAAACTATGACCTGCACCTTGCCCTGCATTCCAACGCGGCGGGCGAATCCATGAGCGGTCAGCTCAACGGCGCCGATATGTATTACTACACCTACAGCGTGTGGGGAAAAAAGGCGGCTAAGATTCTCGCGGAGAATTACCGCAAGATCGCCTATGATCCCAACCGCGTCCAGGCGCGTCCCACCACGAAGCTGGTGGAGGTGACCAAGACGAACGCTCCCGCCGTTCTGGTGGAGGTGGAGTATCATGACAACGAAGCGGGAGCCAACTGGATCCGCACGCATATCAACGAGATTGCCGCGAATCTGACAGAAGGGCTGACCATCTATTTCGGCCTTCCCTATATTTCGGACACCATGGAACCGCGCAGCGCCATGGTCTGCACCAAGGAAAGCCCGCTGAATCTGCGCGTGCGTCCCAATCTTCACGCACCGGTTGTCACGCAGATCCCGCGCGGCTCCACCGTGACGATCTACGGCGTATGGAAGAACTGGCGTGTCGCCGGCTATCAGGATTATTTGGGCTACGCCGACGCCTCTTATCTGCGGGAGGTCTGATCCTCTTCGGAAAAACGAGTGCGCAGCCTGCGGAAGAAATCTCCTGCTTTCCCGCGCGAGGCCGCCGCAATCAGATGGTGCATGCCGATAAACACAGCGGCGGCCGCCGCCAGCAGCGGAACCAGAGCCACCGCCATGGGGACGGTAAAGACCGTGAGGGAGAACAGATCGCAGAACAGCACAATCGCCGCACAGAAAATCGTAACCATTGCGACGCACAGCACAGCGCGCGGGGCGTTCAGCGGACGGCTGATCTTCACGAGCGTTAAGAAGCCCGCAAAGGCGGTCTGGCATACCGCCATCGTGGAGAGCTGCACAGCATCGAGATCCAGAAAAGCAGAAACGGGCAGGAGCAGGAGCAGGCCGAGAATCATGGCAGCAGCGCCGGGAAGCGCCTGCCGCAGAACGTTCGAGATGAAATGCCCCCGGATGCGCTCCTTGTTCGGCTCCAGCGCGAGCAGGAACGAGGGAATCCCGATGGTGACGGCGTTGATCAGTGTGAACTGGATTGGCTCAAACGGGTAGGCGGCGGACAGGAACAGAAAGCAGACCGCAATCACGCCGGAGAATATGGATTTGACCAGAAAGAGCGCGGCGGAGCGCTGCAAATTGTTGATCGCGCGCCGTCCCTCCCGCACAACGTGCGGCATGCTGGCAAAATCGGAATCCAGCAGTACCAGGTTGGCAACGGATCGGGCTGCTTCGCTGCCCGCCGCCATCGCGACGCTGCAATCGCTTTCCCGCAGGGCCATCACATCGTTGGCGCCGTCTCCTGTCATGGCGACGGTATGCCCGCGATCCTGCAATGCCTTGACCAGAATCCGTTTCTGATCCGGGGTGACGCGGCCAAATACGGTGTAGTCCTCCGCCGCCTCCCGCAGCTGCTCCGGGGACAGGGCGGAAGCGTCAAGAAAGCGATCCGCGCACGGCAGACCGGCTTTCCCGGCGATGCTGGCCGCCGTTGCCGCGTCGTCGCCGGAGATGACCTTGAGCGTCACGCCCTGCTCGGAGAAATACCGAAGCGTTTCCGGGGCGCTCGCGCGGATTTTGTCGCTGAGCAGGACGAGAGCCAGCGGCTCAGGCGCGTCCGGCAGCGTTTTGTCCCCGAAGGGATGGGGGGAGTGGGCGAGCAGCAGCACACGGCTTCCCTTCTGCGCGTAAGCTTCGACCGTTTCCCGGATTTCGGAAAAACGATCCCGCAGGATAAATTCTCCCGCGCCCAGAATGTAGCTTCCGTGTCCGTGAAACGAAACGCCGCTCCATTTGCGTGCGGAGGAGAAGGGCACCACCTGTTCCGCTTTCCAGTCCACCGGAGCGCCGCAGCCCTCGCGCAGGGCGGTGAAGGTGGGGTTTGCGTCGCCGTTTGCGGCTGTCATGGCGGCAATTACGGCGCGCAGCTCCGCCGGATCCGCGCCGTCCAGCGGGACAAGCTCGTCCAGCTGCATGCTTCCTTCGGTGATGGTTCCCGTTTTGTCCAGACAGAGAACGTCAACGCGGGCCAGCGTCTCAATGGAATACAGATCCTGCACCAGCGCCCGCCGCCGGGCAAGCCGGAGCACGCTCACCGCCAGCACCACGCTGGTCAGCAGCACCAGCCCCTCCGGCACCATGCCGACCAGAGAACCCACCGTCACGACAACGCCGTGCCGGAAGTCCTGATGCGAGAAAAAGACCTGCTTGCAGAACATCAGAATGCCGATGGGAAGGATGGCGAAGCCGATAAAGCGGATGATACGGTTGATGCTCGTCATGATCTCCGAGACGGCACGTTTGGGCCGCTTGACGGTTTTGACGATGGCGGCGGCGTAGTTTTCCTCTCCTACATGCTCCACCCGGGCACGCACGGATCCGCTGACCAGGAAGCTTCCGGAGAGCAGAAGCTCTCCCTCCGCCTTGCTGATCGGGTCGCTCTCGCCGGTGATCAGCGACTCGTTGACCTCACAGCCGCCCTGCATGACCACGCAATCGGCGCACACCTGGTTTCCCGCTTCCAGAAGGCATACGTCGTCCAGCACCAGCTCGTTGACCGGGATCTGGAAAATGGCCCCGTCGCGCAGGACGCGGGCCTTGGGAGCGGCAATCAGAGAAAGCTTGTCAATCGTCCGCTTGGCCTGGATCTCCTGAAAAACACCGATCAGCGTATTAAAGAAGGCGACGCCGAGAAAAAGCATGTTTTTATAGGAGCCTGCCAGAAACACCAGCGCGCCCAGAATCAGGTTCAAAAGATTAAACGGCGTCAGAAGATTTTCACGCAGAATCTGCCGGACGCTTTTGGTCCGGGTTTCCGGTTCTCCGTTTGCCAATCCCTGCGCGGCGCGCTCCCGCACCTGCTCCGTTGTCAGGCCAAAAGCGGCGTCGGGGGAAAAGCGGTTTGGCCGGTTTGTGCTGTTTTCCAAAGGCTGTGTCATAGGCCCTCTCCCTCTTGGATTCCTGTTTTTCCTTCTTTCCTTAATCATACTATAAAATTACAAATATTTATCAACTTTGACAATCTGTTGTTAAAAAGTTCAAATTTGATTCATAGTTATTGTTGATTTACACAAAAGACAAGCCGGAGAGCCCGCGCGATTCCCTCAAAATGAATCTTGTCCCGCCCATAAGATCTCACTATAATTAGAAAATAAATGTTCTGACAATATCGTTCAGAGGAAGGCAGGTGACGAAGTTCATATTGAGGAGGGGGACAGTTCCCTTCTAAAAGGAGTGAAATTCGATGGCGGAACATATCCAGGCTTTTTGCAGGCGCCGCCTGCGGACCAGGGAGGACGTGGATTATTTTGTCGTCCTTTGCCTGACGGTTTCCGTTTTTCTTTCGGTATACACGGCGGTGGCTGCCTGCGCGGCAATCGCTGTGGCGACTATGATGAGCTATGAGCGGCGCAGGCGTGCTCTGGCTTCCCCGTATGCAAGACTGCTGCTGGGCTTTCTGTTGGTTCCTTTTTTTGTATCGGCCATGTACGATAACATTCTGGGGCTTTTGGCATCCTTTGCGCTGTATGCGGTCGTCATCTGCGGCCTGTATGTGCGCAGCGTCATGACGCGCCGTCTGTTTGCCCGGGTGTTGGATCTGTGTTGCCAGTGCAGTGTGGGATGCTTTGCGCTGGCCCTGGTACAGAAGCTGGCCGCCTATCCGTCCGCGCCGGATTACCGGCCTGTCTCCACCTTTACCAACGCCAACTATTATGGCGCGGTGGTGGAAATGATGCTGCTGATTTGTCTGTATCGCTGTGTGACGAACCGGTCCGCGCGGAAATGGTATCTCGCGGCGGCCTGCCTGAATCTCGGCGGCCTGTATCTGACGGGCAGCATGTCGTCCGCGGCAGCGGCCTGTGTGGGAATTCTGGTTTTTCTGGCCTTACAGCACCGCCGCCGTCTCGCGTTTCTGTTCTGTGTCGGCGCGGCGGGCGTTCTGGTTCTGATCACATGCTTCCCGTTCCTTTTCCCGCGTGTGGAGTCCGTGGATGTGGCGTGGGATCAGCGTTTTTCAATTTGGGAAACGGCGCTTCGGGCGATTGCGGATCATCCCCTGTTTGGACAGGGGGCGGTGGCCTATCACAAGGCCGCGATTCAATACGGCGGATATCTGACGTATCACAGCCATAATCTGTTGATCGATCTGGTGTTGAATTTTGGACTCGCCGGTTTGCTGGTCATCGGGTATTACGCGTTTCAGCAGGGAAAGCTGCTCCTTCTGCGTTTCCGTAACCGGATCGGCAATGCTTCCAATGTGCTTATGGTCGCCGCGCTGTCCTCCATGCTGGTTCATGGGGTAACGGATGTGACGATTTTCTGGCCTCAGACCGGGATGCTGATGTTCTTTATTCTGTCGTCCCTCAGTGTCGGCGCGGAGTTCCTCGAGCGCGAGATCGAACCCCATTCCCTCACGGTTCCGGCAGCCTTCCGGCTGCGGCCCTGAGCAGTTTTTTGTTTTCCGCTTGCATGAGCGGGCGTTTCGCTGTACAATGAGGACAGTCGAAAACGCCCGCTTTTCTTTTGCCGGACATGCCATGTGAAGAAAGGAAGGAAACAGCAGATGAACAAGCTTTTGATCGTGGTGGATTACCAGAATGATTTTGTAAACGGTTCTTTGGGTTTTGCCGGAGCGCAGGCGCTGGAAGAAGCGATTTGTGAGAAAATTCAGGCGTATCAAAAAGCCGGGGACGACGTGGTATGTACGCTGGATACCCATGGAGAGGATTACTCTGAAACGCAGGAGGGGAGAAAGCTTCCGATTCCGCATTGCCTGCGCAACACGCAGGGCTGGCAGCTGTATGGGAAAACCGCTGAACTGCTGAAGGATTGCCGGAAGTTTGAAAAGCCCGTATTCGGCAGCGCCGAGCTTTTTGAGTTCCTGCGTCAAACGCCATATTCTTCCATTGAGCTTTGCGGACTGGTGAGCAATATCTGCGTGGTATCGAATGCTGTTCTGGCCCGTACCGCTCAGCCCGAAGCGGAGATTGTGGTGGATGCCGCCTGTACGGCGTCGAACGATCCCGCGCTGAATGAAGCTGTTCTCCAAGTCCTGGCGGGATTGCAGGTGACGGTTCTGCATCACGGTTCCTGATACTCGCGTTTCCTGTATGCAGTGCTCGTCTGTTTTGAAGATTTTCCCGAAAAATGTCTTGCATTTCCTTCCTGACCGTGCTATAATATAACTCGCCGCTGAGAAAAGCGGCGCTTTATGGGCCTGTAGCTCAGCTGGGAGAGCGTTCGGTTCGCATCCGAGAGGTCAAGGGTTCGAATCCCTCCAGGTCCACCATCAAAAAAAGCCGTGAAATCGCTGATTTCACGGCTTTTTTGCGTTTCTGGGCGTTTCCAGTTTCTTCCTGAAAAATGCAGTTATGTTGCCTTTGCCCCGCGGATCATTCGCATCCATCTGACACGGAGAAAAAGCGAGAATTCAGGAGAAAACGGGAGATTTTCAGAGAAACGCTTTTTGAGAGCCAACAATGCCATTTTGGGTGAAACCGAACCGTTCGCATCCAAGCGAATACACCAAAACGATTCGCATTCCCTTTGTGAAAACCGATGAAGCTTGTCGGCAATCTGCTCAAAGAATGAAATTAATTTTTGTGGCTCTGATTTTTATCGGAGCCACTTTCTTTTTGTGAGGAGGAATATGATGAAAGAGTATTTTTTCGCTGAACTCAGACGACGGCTCTCCGTGATGGGGATTCCCTCAGCCGACCCGGTCGGGGGATGGCTTCCGATTCTTTGGGGCGGGGAACCGGTTGTGTTTGTTTCACGGAGCGGGGATGTTTTCTTTGAAAAAAACCACATGGGTCAAAAGGATATGGAAGATTTGTATGATATGACTGCCGATCTTGCAGCGGAGGTCAAGGAATATACCACTGCGGTAGAAAACAGTCCGCAGCTGAAGGCGGATAGCTTTGCTTGTCGGCGTGGAAATTATCCTCTCTGTGATTCTGGTAGGCATATTGGGCCGCAGGCAAAAGCAGCAAAGCCAGGTCTGAACCCCCTTAGCGCAAAGTGAACCCCCTAACGCCAAAGGGGGTTCATTTGTATCACAATTATGAGGCCGATATGACTGCTGTCGGGATATCCTCTCGGTGGGAGCCGGAGAACAGCAGGAATGTGACCTGGATCTATCTCCCTGCATCAAAAGGACAAATTGAGCGCGCCATGCAGCGTTCCGGCATTGCTGACCCAAAGGATATGCGCCTCTTTATAGCTGACAGTTCATTCCCAGAGGAAGTGGATGTAGCACTGGACTTCCAGTGCGATAACATCCACGAACTCAATGAGCTGGCGCTGGCTGTGGAGAAGTTTTCGATTCATGACCGCAAGAAGTTGGGAGCGGCAGTAAGCATGGCCAAGCCGGAAAACGCCAGCCAGATCCGCCGTCTGGCGGAAAACATGGATCTGTTTGAATTCGCCCCCGGCGCTCATACCCCCGAGGAATATGGGAAATACATGATTCAGAGATCCGGCCATTTTGAGTATGACCCCAATCTGGACGAGTTTTATGACTACGAGCGGTATGGCCTGCAGCACATGGACTATCAGTCGGGCGTGTTTACCGACCGAGGCTACATCGCCTATGTTGGCACAGTAGATCTGGAGGAACTGATGAGACGAGATTTGTCAAGGATATATTTTGTTTATCAGAATGCTATGAATCGCGTGAAAAATAAAACGAGTCTCTTTCATTGTAAAAAGCACTTAGAACGCTCCGGTTCTAAGTGCTTTTTCCTGTTATGTCCCTCAAAGCCGCATCTTGCCTCTCTTTTGCCGACTCTAAATCTTCAAAATCTCCCAAATCGGTCAATTTAACTACTGAAGCGTCAACCTTGGCATCCGGGTTTTCCTGCTGGCCCCGGATGGTGGCGGGGATTTCACCGTCCAGTTGCCCGCGTATACTCTCAGCCCGCAGCAGACAGACCTCTTCCAACGTATCCACCGCCAGCTGGTGGTCTTCATAGGAACAAAAGGCGGTGGGATCTTTTTGAACATAAGGAGCAATCTGCTTTGCCGTTTGTCGGAGGGTGACTGCAAACCGACCGCTTTCAAAGTATTCCGAAAGGAGCTTGTCGAAATAGGCGTGATAGCGGGCAAAGTACTCGTCGTGCTTCATCAGGTTGTGGTAAAGCGGCCGGTTCAGCATAACCTCACCTTCCGCCGGGGTGTTTATGGGATAGTTAATAAGAATGTTGGGATCTTTGACAGGATCAGTCATCCCCAGGGCATAGGTGCCGAAGGCCAGGTTATAATCCCAGGGCAGGATGCTGAGGATTCCGTTTTCCTCATACAAAAAGTAATTATGCACGGTATGGCCCAGATAGCTGTCCCAGTTCATCACAAAAACCTGCACGGTGAAATACCGCAGCACCTCGTCCACATTGACGACGGTTTCCAGTTTTTCACCGGTGGACAGGGTTTTCAGCGCTTCGATCATCCGCTTCTGATCGGCTTCCGATACCTTGAATTTGGCGTTTTCAAAGATGCCGGGATAGCTGTCCGGGTTATCGTCGATATATCGCAACGCCACATCGGCGTTTTCCGCATTCAGGGAACGGTAATCCGGCTTGTACAGTTTCCCGTGATCATTCCCGAAATTCCGGCGGGCAAAGGCTTCCTCCGGCTCCTCTACCGCCAGGAACAAGCCCCAGTCCTCTCCGTTGACCGTCACCCAGACATAGCTGCAAAGGGGCGCAGGCACCCCCATGAACGCCATCATATCGTAGACCATGTAGGTTTTCAGGTAGCTGTTGTCCTGAAAGGAAGCGTCCAGGGAAAATTTGTCCAGCCCATAATAATTCCCGCCGTCCAGGAACTGGTCGAATTCCAGCTTGAGGCTGTAGCGGGAAAGCCCGTATTCCTCCGTCAGCCGCAGGGAATTGTTGCCCTTTGCCCGCAGCCCGATATTATGAAACGCTTCTCCGTCGATTTCGACGGTGCAGGCCACATATTCTTCTTGTTCGGCGTCCTCAATAAAAACGCCCCAGTCCGCAATTTGGATATCAATGACGTGCACCCGGCTGTCGTCAAATAACCGTGTCACATATCCCGGGTTGGCGCTGGCTTTGGGAAGCCCCAGCTGTTCGCCGAACATCAGCAGCAGAGTGAGGAGGATTGCCAAAACCGCCGCGCCGATGCAAATCCAGTCGATATACTTATACTTTACCATTGCGTTATCCCATGTAGTCGCCGTTGTAGGAAACCAGCACCACCCGGGACACGCCCGGCATGGCCTCTAGCTCGTTGACAAAGGCGCTGCTGTCCTCTTTCAAACGAACCTCATAGTTGAGTTCCACACAGCCGTTGTCCACGCTCTTGCTCTTGAGATTCAGCCGCCTGACCTGGGACTTCACAAAAATCCGTGCCTGTTCCTCAATCCCGCTGTTTTCACAGTGCACCACCAGGATATAGGGGGAATCCACCGTCTTCTTTTTGGAGAAAGCAACCAGCACCACCCCGATGAAGATGCTGCCGGATACCGCCAGCGGAATCAGGCCGGCGGCCAGCACAATACCCACCGCAATGGCCCAGAACAGGAAAGCGATATCCATCGGTTCCTTGATAGCGGTGCGGAACCGGACAATGGACAGAGCGCCCACCATGCCCAGAGACAGCACGATGTTGCTCACCACCGTCATAATCAGCAGGGTAGTAATAAGCGACAGAGCAATCAGTGTTACACCGAAGCTGGCCGAATACATCACGCCGCTGTAGCTCTTTTTATAGATGAAAAAGATAAACAATCCCAGCAGAAAGGCCAATACCATGGCAATCACCATGTCCAGTATGGAGATGGTGGCGATATTCTCCAGAAAGCTGGATTTGAAAATATCCTGAAAGGTCATAAGGCCCTTCCTCCTCAGATGGTTTTAATCGAACCGCCGGCATAGGGCGTATTTGGAGCAGGCCGCCGCCTGTCTTCCGGGTACCTGCACCGCCATGCGGACAAGCTCCGGCAAAAACGCATCGTATTTGACTTCCAATACCGTGCCAGGCTCCATTGTGCGCATGTAGAAAATCGCCGGATTCAGGAAGTCCACATTTCCAAGCCCGGTGCGGATATCCCGATCTAACGTGATACGCACATTGCCGGGCGCATAGAGAAAAGCCTCCCGGTCGTAACGGACGATGGCCTTCGGCCACAGACCTTTCCCTTTGACTTTGCTGTAAAGCTCGATGAAGAGCGGTTCATCCGAATCCAGCAGGAATTCGGAGCTGCCCGAAAGCAACTCCTTTACCTGTTCCTGCGTCATCCGGGCGCTGCGCTTGCCGCACAGGCCGTTTATTTTGTACTTCTTTTCCAGCCGGATGAAAGAGGTGTCCATCCCGTAATACCGCAGCCGGAATTTTTCCCTCCGGTTGACCCCGTCGATTTTCTCCCGCAGGGCGCTGTCATAGGGCGTGTCAAAGTACAGGCTGGTGACCCGGTATGTACCGTCCGGCCCGGCGTTTTTGTCGTGGGGAAACAGCTTTTTTAGCCTTTGGGAAAGCACCAGATCTTCCCGCAGGTTGATCCGGTGCTTCAGCTCATGCCGCAAGGGAATCTCGGTCTCCGGCTTAATCGTCATAACCGGAATCCCCATCGTCCCAATCATCGTCAGCTTCCCGGTCATAGTCGCTGCCGCCGTCGTCGTAATTGGTATCGCCGTAATTGGTATTGCCGTGATCATCATAGTTGGTATCGTTGTAATCAGTGACACCGTCATTATTCGGGCCATAGTCCGTATCATTGTAATCGGTGACGCCGTCGTTGTTCGGGCCGTAGTCGGTGTCGTTGTAGTCGGTCACGCCGTCGTTGTTGGGACCGTAGTCTGTGTCGTTGTAGTCGGTGACACCATCGTTATTGGGGCCGTAGTCGGTGTCGTTGTAGTCGGTCACGCCATCGTTGTTGGGACCGTAGTCGGTGTCATTGTAATCGGTCACGCCGTCATTATTCGGGCCGTAGTCGGTATCGTTGTAATTGGTGGAACCGCTGCCGGTGGCCGGGGTTCCGCTTTGCGTGCCGGCAGTCTTATGTTCCGCCTTGACAACCTTGCCGGTAACCGCGTGGATGTCATACTCGTACTCGTTCCCGTTCGCCATGAACTCCAGCTCAAAAACCGAGGTTCCGTCGTTGTGGTCGAATTCCTTATCGTCAAACACCGCGTCCGCTGCATCGACATTCGCCTGTGCAAGCGCAATTTCCTGCGCCTTTTCCAGCGTGATGTAGGGGGACGGCTTGCCGTCCTTAGCGTAGGCAGGATCATAGTCATCGTCGTCAATGGTCACGATACCGGAGAAAAGCTCCAATCCCCTGACCGCTTCCTGCGTGCTGGCGCTCATATCAGCCAGAAAATCGTCGCTGGGAAGTACCGAGCCCGGCTCCAGCTGCAGGACGATGTTCTTTTTGTTGCCGTCGATGTCATCCACAAAGTAGCCCGCTTCGTTGATTTCTACGATCAGATCCTTTAAAACATCCTCGCAGTCTTTTCCGATATAATCCGGATAGGCCTCCACAATGCCTTTTCCGTCGTCGTTCCTGCCGGTCAGGGCAGTAACCTTGCCATCCCGGTTGTATTCGAGCTGGATTTCCGGATTGACGCTCAGGGTGAGGATGCCGGTTTCCTTCAGCGCCGTTCCTTCCTGTGCCGGCGCCCCGCATCCGGCCAGAAGGACTGCCGACGCGACAGCCAGGGAAGAGACCGCTGCAAAAAGTTTTCTTCTCAGTTTCATAGTACTTGCTCCTTTCGGTTCCGCTTGTTTTTGGCTTTTGTTTTGCCTTACACTCATAGATTACGGAAACAGATTTTGAAAACCGGGGTAAGCTGGAAATTTTTTGAAATTTAATCGTCATCTGCATCATCGCCATCGTTATCATCATCGTCATAGCCGCTGTCGCCGTCGTTATCGGAATCGTCGTCGCTGTCGTTACTCGGGTCATAACCGGTATTCCCGTCCGTATAATCGGTGACTCCGTCGCTGCCGGAACCATGGTCTATATCTACAGGCGGCGTACTGCTGGCCGGTGGCGAATAATCGGTCACACCATCGTTATTGGGTCCGTAATCTGTATCGTTGTAGTCGGTAACCCCATCATTGCCGGGACCATAATCGGTATCCGCAGACGGTGTACTGACAGCCGGTGGCGTATAGTCGGTGACGCCGTCGTTCCCTGATCCATAATCTGTATCGTTATAATCGGTAGTACTGGATGATGTCGGGGGGATAACCGCAGGCTGGGATGATTCAGGCGGAGATGGCGATACGGACTCCGGCTGGGAAGTATCCGTCTGGGAGGAATTTGGAGAGGAACTGCTCTCCGGTTCTTCCTGACTTTGTCCGTTTTTATAATCGACAATTTCGATCGTGATGGTAATCCGCCCGTCTAAATGCTCCGTCACCTTGGTGCGCAGTTCTGTTCCATATTCCTGGAACAGTGTTTCATCCGGTGAATCAATGGAGAATGAGACTCGGCCGCCATCAGAAAGAAAGCCCATTTCAATCGCACGGTCAAGCAGCTCATCTGCGGCGGTCACCTTGTCTTTTCCCTTACCATCATAGCCTTCCAGCAGCGTTTCTCCATCTTCATTCGTCCCCGTGAGTTCCACGACCGTCCCCTGCCGGTTCAAGTCCATCTGCACCTCCGGGTTGATGGTCAGGTAAATGGAAGAGTAAGGCCGCATATAATTTTGATAATAACTGAACCCAAAAAGTAGCAGGAAACAGGCGGCAATTGCCGCAATGCCGCTACTGATCCATCGAATGGTATGCCGCTGCTTTTCTGGCGTATCTTTCATCAACACCGGATCGTACACCGTCTGCCCTATTTCGTATCGAAGATTGGCCGCTTTTAAAAAACGCCCCTCTTCGTCCAGAAGAACCGCATAGCCGGGGTGGCATTCCATAACCAGATAACTCATCGCGCTGCCACTCCTTTCATTACTTGTTTCAAATGCCCGCGGATGATTTCATACCCGTTGGTATAGATCAGCAGCAGGGCCACCATATATTTGCGGTGCCGTTCCAGCGTCTTACGTTCCACGCCGCTGCCGGTGGTCAGCTGCCCGATGGGCAGCTTCTTTGTCTGTAAGAGGACGTCCAACAGTTCTGGATTCTCCTTGGCGTACTGCAATGCTTTACGGCAGGCATCCAGCGTGCGCTGCTGCTTGGGGCAGTTGTCCGCCACATCGCTGAGGCTGACACCGAATTCCTGCATCTGCCGGGTCAATTCCTCAATTTCTGCGCGGGTCGCATCCCGTACCGATGTTTCTTCATATGGGTCCCTTTCATCTGCCAGCGTATCCCCCAGCGTTATATCGTCTTCTCCTGCCGGTGCGTCCAACGAAATGACACGGCTATGCCGCTGTTCCCTGCGGCTGTAGTCAATCAGCCGATTGCGGATCAGCATGGCGGCGTACTTGAGGAAAGCACCGCGGGTTCGGGAATATCCGCCGATCGCCTCGTGAAAAGCAATCATGGCAATACTCAGTTCATCGTCATGTCCTTCAATGGGAGGACGCTTTAAAAACTTTGCTGTTTCCATCTTGATAAAGGGCATGTATGTACCAATCAGCCGATCTGCCGCTTGTATGTCCTCTTTTGCCGCATATACATGCTGAACGATTTTATGTTCTTCATTCATGCAGCAGAATCCCTCCTATATATAGTATACGAACTCCTGTTTTCAAAACCGGGGTCACCGTGACATGGCTTATCAAATCAAATGGGTATAAAACTACATTTTAATTATATCTCTCTTGCTGTTAAGCTGCGACCATAGAAAAGTTAAATTCTTGTAAAACTACGGTAAAGCAAAAAGGGAAAGCATTTCATGAAACTGAAATTGTACAAAGTATATGCAATAAACCTTTTGATGCCATATAGGCTTTTATTTGCTTGATCCGCAAGCGTAGAAAATTAGGAGCTGAAAAATCCTAATTTTAAGCCGTTTTTAAGGCATAAAAATCGAGGGGCAAGGTTTTTGTACCTTGCCCCTCGATTTTGCGTTTGAAAGCGTTACAGGCTTAATTTTACGACTTTCCTATCGGCTTTGGTTTGTGCGAAAATTACTTCTGTGCTCACGATTTCCGTAGCCGCTTCACGCAGCGCATTCATTATTCCGACCCACTCCATCGGATGTTCAGCTTTCAGTTTTTCAGTTATACCCTCACGCTCCTCCATCTGCTCTGCCAGCCGAAGAAACAGTTCTTCTGCCTGTTTATCAATATCCGCAAGATAGCTGTTCAGCCTGCTGCTTGTCAGCAGGTTGGTACAAAGTATCCTGCGGTGCTGTTTCATCCAAAATATTTTACACAGATTTGTCCTTAAACAGATAGACGTTTTATGCCGCGTGTTGTATCCTTAAAAGGTATATGTATTTGCAATAAGCAGAAATGCGGCATGTACTTTTCTGCGCTTTTACCCCAACCGTTTTGAAAACGGCGCTGGAAGGAAGACACCGCTCTGTTTGAAAGAGGAAGCTGATCTATGAAAGTGATCATCCACGACCTTGGCGAAGAGATTACCTGCTTGCTGAAAAAAACGAATGAGGATTTGGTTGTCATTCATGCGGACAATCAGTATGCTCACTGCCGCGGCTGCTTCAAGTGCTGGCTGAAAAACGCCGGCTATTGCGTCATGAGGGATTCTCTACGGCACATTGGAGCACTTATTGGAAAGGGTGATTCGCTCATCATTGTCAGCCGGTGCTGTTACGGAGGATACAGCAGCCCTGTCAAGGCCGTTTTGGATCGCTCAATCGGAGCTTCTCTTCCATTTTTCACCTGGCGCGGCGGCCAGACCCACCACATAAGCCGCTATCCGCGCCGGAAACAAATGCGTGTTTTCTTTTATGGGGAATGTACGGAGTTTGAGCAGGAGACAGCCACGGAACTTGTCGAACGAAACCGTCTGAATCTGGACTATGAGAAAGCAGATGTGGTTTTCTTCCAAAATATTGAACAGTTAAAGGAGGCCAGCCTGTGAACCTTCTGATCGTGCAAGCAAGCCCAAAGAAGAAGGGCGGAGCCTCCCGTTTCTTCTCGAGATTGCTCCGGTTGTTCCTGCCGGGCGTCCGGAAGGAAACGGTATCCCTCAGTGCCCGGCAGGATTTTCAGCCGATTCTGGAGCTCCTTCCAAGCACGGAGGCAGTGTGCCTTTCTGTACCCCTTTATGTGGATGGCCTTCCCTCCCATGTAGTGGAATTTCTGGGCAGGGCGGAAGCATATTGCCAAAGCCATCCCTGCCGGTTCCGGCTGTATGCCCTATGCAACAACGGCTTTGTGGAAGGGAAACAAAATCTGCCCGCCCTGCGCATGCTTCAGGCATGGTGCGAGAAGACTGGGATGCCATGGGGCGGCGGAATTGGGATCGGCGGCGGGGTCATGCTCCAGGTGCTGGGGATCGTTTACCCCATCCTGATTGGCATCATTCTGCTTCAGATGGCGTTATCCTTTTTCAGCACCGGAACATTACCAGGCGAGCTGTGGTGCTCCCTTGCCATCCAGATATGCACATGGCTTTTTCTCAACAGCGGCCTACTATTCTGCTTGGCGCGGCTTTCGTCGGCCATTCGCAGAGAGCGGGTGTTGCCCAACCGCTTTACGCGGGTCATGATTCCCGCTTTTCTGTTTGTCCCTGTCGCAGACGTATTTATGACATTGTCCTCTCTTTTTCATGGCCGCTTCCTCGTCACACTCTTGAAACGGGACAAATGGCATAGTGAATAGGAGGGTAGATATGGAACACATCATTATTTATGGCAGCCAGTACGGCAGTTCCCGCCGGTATGCAGAAAAGCTGTCTGAACAAACCGGCATCCCCGCGGTCAGCTACAAAGACGCCCCAGACCTTTCAGGCAGAAGCGTGGTCGTCTATCTGGGCAGCCTTTACGCCGGCGGTGTCCTTGGCCTTTCGAAAACCCTGCGGGGCTTTTCCCTTCAAGACGGGCAAAAGCTGATCCTCGTTACCGTAGGGCTGGCCGACCCCTGCGAACAGGAAAACCTGGACAATATCCGCGCCTCTTTGCGAAAGCAGCTTTCCGAGAAGCTGGTTGACCGGGCAAAGGTTTTCCATCTACGCGGCAGGATTGATTATCAAAAGCTTTCCCTCGGCCACCGGACGGTGATGAAGCTGCTGTACCAATCCCTGCGCAGGATCCCTATGGAAAAGCAGACGGCGGAAAACCGGGAACTCCTGGAGACCTACGGGAAACGGGTTGATTTTACGGATTTTCGCGCGTTGGGGCCGATTATTTCAGAAATACAGGGAAAAACGATATGAACAGCGCTGTTAAAAATATCCTCAAAATCTTTGCGGTTGGTCTTGCTGCCACTGTTGTCCGTATCATCGGGCAGCTTTCCATCCCGTCTGGGGAGCAGACTGTTCTGCCGCCCAGTGTTTTCGCGAAAAACGGAACGATGCCGCTGGCCTTCACTGTCTATGGGGTATTTGCTTACTCCCTGATTGCCTCGCTGTTCCTGCTCATCCGGGGCCGGATGAGCGGCAGCCGGATTTTGCAGGGACTGAAATATGGCCTTTCTTGCTGCGTTGTGTGGATCTTGTATCTTTTGGAGCCCCTGCCCCATGTGGCGGCTATGGACCGGATCACCTATCCGCTGGCGGATAGCCTGGCCCTGGTGGTTATGGGCTTGCTGCTTGGATGGCTGTTGGGGGCAGTCGGGCGTCCTGCCCGCCGGAGGAAAGCACCATTCCCTGTTCTTCCGATGCTGGCCGTAGCTGCCTGCTTCCTTGCCGGACGGATGATACAATACCTCATCTTTGACATTTATTCATCCTTTGCTGAGAAGCCGGTGGAAACGGTGCTATGGTGCCTGCTCACGGGTATTGCAATTTCCTGTGTGACGGCATGGCTGAGGCCCCGCATCAGCCACGGAAGCCGGTTAAAGCGGGCCATGGTTTTGGGCTGTCTTTTGTTCGGCATGGATTTGATCCTTTTCAACTTCTTTATGCCCTTGGTGTTTGCCGCCAACATTCCCGATCTGATCCTCCGTACCTTCATCGATATTCTGGCGGTGACTTTGGGATGCCTGGCGTTTTCAGACAGGACCGATGCCGGCGAGCTATAAGGAGTGAGTTGGATGCAAGAAGAGCGAAACGTTGGATTTGGAAAATGGCTCCTTAAAATTACAGAGTCCTATGCGGTGTTTATTATCATCGGCATGCCGCTCTCCCTCGTGCCGGCCGGCTGGCTTGGGTTATCGGAAGAAATGTTTTTCAACCTTCGGATGTTTTTTATGTTGTTGGGGCCGGTCTATCTCACCCTAATCGTCAAAATCATGTTGACCCTTCTTGCGGCCGTAAAAGGCCGGACAAAAGACGTCGCCAGGGAGACCCGCGGTGTCCTGTTCATCGTCACGGCCCTGCTGCTGTTTGCCAACCTCTCCAGTGCCGGGACAATCTCAGATCTCACGGCCGGGCATATCCAGGGCAAGGGCCTGCGAGTCCTGGAGAAAAGCAGGCGCTATTCCCTGAAAGGCAAGCGGTTTTTAAATGTCTTTCTGCCGGTGTGCTTCTATCTGCTGATGCTGGAGCTGCTGACGCTCCTTATCTGTATCGTCATCTTTGCCCCGCTGTCACAACCCGCAAGCTACGGGTTTATTTTTTCCATTGCCCTGACCGGGCTGCTTCTGCTCCTAGTCCCTCTGATCCTCTCGCTGATATCAGGCTATCAGGGAGACAGGAAGGCGCACGCGGAAAAGCGGGCAAGGGAAAAGCAGAAGGCCGCCCAGTCGGACACCCTAGTGCTGGAAACCGACCCGACCCGCCGGAAGCGGTATCTCAGGCTGCCGAAAATTCTCGCCCTGCTGGTTTGCCCGGGGACTTTCCTGATATGCCTGGCCATCCTCGCCGCCACGAGGGATTCCCAGGCGCTACCGGCTGTCTGGCTGCTGCGCCAGCCGGTCCTGGTGGTGATGGCGACGGCCATGTTCTCCTTCATCCCCCTGCTGATGTATTGGATGAACTGCTCGGGGACTTCCCTGGTGCAGCGGGTTTATCTTGCGCAAGGCCAGCTACACTATACCGGTTACAGCGGCAGCATGGAGGAGCGCGTGGAATTTGTCTTTACCCTGCTTCAGCTGGAAGGTTGCCATGTTGGGAAAAGATCCATATGCATCCGGGGGCAGTTCAACAAAAAGACAAAGGACGCCTATGGATCTCACCGTAAGGGGTCTTTCACGAAAACATTACACCTTCCCCGCACCTTTCCGCCAGAACAGGAACAGGTCCTGGTGGAGTTTTTGCGTGCTAAAATGGAGCAAACACGTTAGCTGCGTCGCTATCTGCCGTGAATAGCGCAGCGTGACGCAAGGCAGGCTCGTTTTCAAGGGAGGGAGGTGAATTCTATGTACAAAACGGTGGTAATTAAATATTCGCCTAAGGCGAGAGAAATGGCCTCTAAAGTAGAAGAAACAGCCAACGAAATGGAGAAAAAGGGATTTGAGCTGGTTTCTTGTTCAATCATGCCCTCATCCAAAGGTATCCTGATTTTCAAAAAGACCACGGTTGACGAGGTATCTGAGTAGCAGCTTAACAAGAGGCTTTTGCATAATAACCTCAGAAAAAATCACGCACAAGAATTGGCCTTCCAAGGATGCAAAGCCGCTTCTTTGGAGGGCCAATTCTCATTGCGTTTTTTGAGCTGACTGCCGCTGCCGGGCAGTCCGAAAGAAAACCGGCAACAGGCCCGCGACCCGTCCGGCAATCCCTGCCGATACTTTCTGCGGAGATCAGCCCGGGCATCATTTTTTCAGCCGGTTTTTTAATTTCCAATAGCGATAGCCGAAAGACACGGCCGCCCAGGCATAAACCGCCAGAAGAATCAGAAACAGCACCAGCAGGACGGGGGCGTCTGCATCCTGGCTGCGGAACTGTCCGAACAGATTGGGCAGGATCAGCAATACAAGAATAATAAGGATCGGCAGATACCGGCCTGCAAACACCCGCCGCATCATATCCAGTCTGGATTCATCGTCACAGAAGATTTTCTCTTCCCCCTGCATCTCTGAAACCGGCTTGCGGAAATAGCTGTATCCGCCAAAATCCTGCATATATTCCCAGCCACAGTCCTGGAACATCTGGACGTACTCATCTTTGTGTTTCAGCCCTTCTTCGTTATAATCCAGCTGATAAACTACATCCTCAGGCGTACATCGCTCAAAATGATAAATCCCCAGCAGGTTTACCCTCCGAAACTTCCACCCTTCCCGGTGACGTTTTTGAAGATACCGCTCTTCTTTCTCCCAATCCGCGATTGTAAAGATACGCAATTCAGTTTTTCTCGTTTTCATTTCGGCGCACCTCCATCATGTTTTGGTACAGTCTTTCGATCCGTTTCATTTCCAGAGCCAGCACCTCTCGGCCCAGGTCTGTGATGCAATAGATTTTCCGCTTTTCTTCCTCCCGCACAAACTGGATCAACCCATCCTTTTCCATCTTGGACAGACTGCCATACATCGTCCCGGGGCTGATTCGGATTTCGCCGCCGGTAAGCTCTTCCACTTTGCGGACGACACTATAGCCATGGGACTCTTCCCGAAAGCACAGCAAGATGTAAAAACCTGTCTCCGTCATCGGGACATATACTTTCAGAATATGAGCGTCCACTTCCTCTACTCCTTCCCTGATATTCTTGGCAATATATATCGCACTGCTATATATCAATTTTAGTATAGCACTGCGATATACTATTCGTCAAATAAAATCTATGTAAAGGCGAAAAGAGGCGAAAACGTCCTGCGGATTTAAAACGTAATTCTTACCAACCTCAGCTATTTTGCCCATTGTGACAAACCGAATAATGACAAGACGGACAGAGTTTGAAAGCTCTGCCTGCCTTTATCATCGGTAAATCATTACATATCGATAATCTTTATTATACAGTGGCAAATCGATTTCATCTTCCAATCCATTCCATTTGATTTTCACCTTGAACGCTTCAGCGATACCATCACGCTCTGCAATCTACGTTACCATTTGAAAAAATAAATCTTTCGACTGCTTATCCATTTCGGTAAGATAACAGTTCCGTCTGCCGCTTATCAACAGGCTAATATAAAGCACTTTGCGGCACTGTTTGAGATTACGATAAGTGCCGCCGCTCCCATACGCCGATATTCCGTTATATTTTGGAGTCGGTAAACGGTCTGCCAGATAATAGTCGCCTTGCAAAGTATAGCTGATACCTGTTTTTCGTCAATGTAATGCTGTTTCATTTTGTAATCCCCAAAATATGATTGTTTTCCTACAAATCCAATCATTCCGGCTGACTACAAAAGCCAAAGGGAGAGAACTTCCTTACGAAGCCTCTCCCTTCGGTGACCTTTTTCGACAGGCTGAGGGCAGGAACGGCATTACCGTTCCTGCCCCTTATCTTTTTTCTTTTGGAAAATCCGCTGTCCCTTCTGTACCTGCTGCACCATTCGCCGCACAGCCTGCCGCTCCATATCTTCATGTAGCATCCGGGAAACCGCCTTTTTGCTGTCAAACATCAGCAGAGGGTTGTACTTCTCGCCGTAAACTTGCTGTGCCCGATTCTCCGCTTCCTGTTCCTTGTTGGGACGAATGGCCTGTCTTGCTTCATAGAGCTGCACCAGGTCAAAGCCCTGTGCCTGCTCCCGAAGCCCGGCATACTCAGTCAGGGCAGCGTCCAGCTCGGCAGAATGCTTCTGTTCCTGTTCTTCCAGCCGTTTCAGGCTCTGCTCCATGGCGGCAATGTCTTTAGGAAATTTATCGGCGGCATCTTCCTCGGTATATGCCAGCGATGCCAAAAGCATATTTTTCTCCGAACGCAGTTCCTCCAAATCCTCTGTCAGAACCGCTATCTTAGCCGCCAGCTCCCGGTGTCGAAATACATGGACAGCAGAGAGCGCCTTTTTCTCGGTAAGCAGGCTGCGGCGCTCTTTTGTCTTATCCCGAATGTCCTTTGCCAGCTGGTTGTACTGTGTGAGGGCAGGGCGCAGGGTATTCAGTGAAGTGTTCAGACGCTCCTTGCCTTTGCGGAGATACCCCAGCTGATAGCAGAATAGCAACAGATTTTTTCGCAGATTTTCCATGGCCTCGGCAAGCGCCGGTAGGGTGCTTTTAACTGCCTGCGCCAGCTTTTTGACCTGTCCTCTCAGTTCCCGGAGCAGGGCATTGTCCGCCTTGATCTGCCGGTTCAGTTCGCACCGGTCAGAGATAATACCCTTTTTCTCCATAGCTCTGGCAACCACACCTTCATGGACCGTAGGCCGCTCCAGCAGGCCACGCTCAGCATGGCTGCGGTGGTCGATGCGTTCCTCATGTCCGGTGCGCTCCAGATAGCGGTTTGCCACATCCGCCCATGCAGCCCGCCACAGGACAAGCTGCTCGTCGCTGTTCCATCGTTCCGTGATGGGGTTCTGCCTGCCGAATTTGGTGCTTTTGGGGTACTTGGATACCCGTTCATAGCCCTGCGCCTGCGCTGCGGACGGGGTCATATACACCTTCTTTTTGCCCACCTTGTACTGGTACTGCTTCTCCCATCCATCGGCCTGTACCTGTTTAAACTCAGCGGCGGTAAAGCCCCGTTCCTTACCGTCTTTGACGCAGAGATACTCTTTTTCGGTCTTGTACTGCCATTTTCCCTTTTCATCCAGTGGGCGCACCGTCAGCAGAATATGGGCATGGGGATTGTGCCCGGGAGGATATGGGTCATGGATGGCAGCATCAGCGCACATCCCATCTGCCACAAATTGCTCCTTGATGAAATCTTGCAGGAGCTGGATTTGTTCCTCCCGGCTCAACTCTATGGGCAGCGCCGCCACAAATTCACGGGCAAGGCGACTGTCCTTTGCGG
>OERR01000088.1_pt1 | contig 23591 bp, 19 predicted proteins | sample 1540051 | NCBI WGS metagenome assembly OERR01 (sample SAMEA3891884, study PRJEB23780) | metagenome | biome: terrestrial biome; feature: animal house; material: Caecal content | place: Italy | collected 2015-05-05 | reverse complement strand
ATTCAGTTGTCAATTTTCAATTGGAATCTCATTCATTGAGATTCCGAGAAGTTATCATCTTTTCTATCATACATGATTTATACATGGCATCTTTACTTTGTACTATTTTTATACTATCACTAAATTGAAAAAACAGCCTTTTTCTGTTATAATTTTATATTAGAGAAAAGTTGATGAGAAAGAGAGTCTTTTACAAGTACAGATATATTGGGTATTGAAGGGGGCTTAGAATATTATGAAAAGAGGTTTTACTCATTATTATTATATGATATCGTGTCCATCAGATGTACAGAAAGAACTAGAAGTTGTTCTTAATACGATAGATGAAATAAACATGACAGTCGGAGAAGAGAATGGAATTAACATAAAATGCTTATATTGGAAAAGTAATTCAAGACCAGATTCAGGCGACAGTGGGCAGAATATAATCAATAAACAATTATTGAGTAAAGCAGACGGTGTTATAGCATTGTTTTGGACTAAATTTGGAACACCAACCGTACAATATGGTTCTGGCACGGAAGAAGAAATAGAGAAGGCTATATTACAAGGGAAAAACGTAATGCTATATTTTTCTAACCAGCCAATTAATCCAGATAAAATAGATTATGAACAATATGTTCGGGTCAAGGAATTTAAAAAAAGATATTCAGGACTTTTTGACGAATATAATTCTTTAGATGATTTTCGGCAGAAATTAAACAGGCATATACTGGATTTGATGTCTACACTTATTGAGAAGGAGAGTCTTTTCACACATAATCCCATTGATCAAGATATGAGTTTGGCGGAGATCATGGAGTGCGGATGGTTTATACGTCGTTTTCTTCTTGAGCTGCCTATTGATCAAGAATCAATACCAGTGTTTCAGGAGCGCATGGAAAAAATAGTGCAACTGGCAAATAGATTTGGAATGTTAAATGATGAAGAGGTTAATGTAATTTTTTCTACCAAGATGAAAGCAGGAAATAAGGGAGCATATACATTAAGTACTGATGATATTGAAGGCAGCCGAAGGATTTTTGATAATGTTGAGATATCATTGATGAAAAAGCTTAAAGGTAGGGAAAATGCTTCTTTTCAGTTAGGAAGATGTTTAGGTTATATTTTGATGTTGACTGAAATTATTTGGTCAGATAATAAATTTTCTTTAATATCTGATTTCCACAATAGCTATCCCAATGTTTTTGAAGATTTTATTAATAGAGCTAAAATAGCTGCAACAGTTTTAAATAAGGATGTTGAAGCTATCATAAATTCTGTCGAACAAGTGTATTCTGATGAGGAAAAGACCTGTGAGGTTGCAATAAATGCTGTGCGTTTGGCGGTAGAAAAAGTTACAACAATTTTACCACTTCTAAGTGAAAAATAATAAAAGCGAATAGAACAGGTTTACATAGACGCTTGTTAAATAAATTAGCGCTATGTTGGTATAGCTACTAACCTATGGGAGAATAATCTCAGTAGTAACACACCCCCATTCTTACTACGTTTTTACTACTTTTGACGGCCTCAACTTGCCCCGTTTTGCTTATTCTGTGATTGTTTTAACAATCTCAGTGACAACTACATACCTGGCAAATCGCGGAAAAACAGGGCAAATCTTAGCAAATTAGGAGGACTTTAAAATATGATACGAGTGCTTTTTGTGTGCCACGGTAATATTTGTCGTTCGCCGATGGCTGAGTTTGTAATGAAGGATATGGTTGAAAAGAGAGGTTTAAGTGATTTGTTTTTTATTGCGTCTGCTGCGACGAGTACGGAGGAGATTGGTAATCCGGTTCATTATGGTACGAGGCAGAAGTTGAAGCAGTATGGAATTTCTGTGGATGGAAAATATGCGGTTCAAGTTAAGAAGAGAGATTATGAGAAATATGATTATATTTTTGGCATGGATCACTGGAATATGCGCAATATGAGACTGATCTTTGGTCCGAATCGGACGAAGAAGCTGCATTTGTTATTGGATTTTTCTAAAAATCCAAGGGAAATAGCGGATCCATGGTATACGGGAGATTTTGATTTGACTTATCGAGACATTTATGAGGGATGCGAAACGGTTTTAGAATATATTATGACGCATGATTCCATGTATAGAAAGAAATATGGGGAGATTAAAGAAATTAATCAATAGAAAATGAAGAAATACGGGAAAATGCTTGATTTTCTAAGAAAATGGGTTTAAAATATGGGAAGCTATGGTAAAATAGAGAAAAATACATCCATGTGAAAGAGGAGAAGCATTATGGAACTGATTACTATTAGAGAGTTGTTTAAGGATACGGCTCAGTATCTGGATAAAGAAATTCAAGTGGGTGGATGGATTCGCAGCATTCGTGATTCTAAGACATTTGGATTTATTGTATTGAATGATGGAACTTATTTCCAGCCACTACAGGTTGTATATCACGATAAGATGGAAAACTTTGCTGAGATTTCTAAATGTAATGTTGGAGCAGCTTTGATTGTAAAAGGAACCTTAGTTGCGACACCACAGGCAAAACAGCCATTTGAGATTCAGGCGACAGAAGTAGTGATAGAAGGACCATCGGCATCGGATTATCCATTGCAGAAGAAGCGTCATAGTTTTGAATATTTAAGAACCATTTCTCATTTAAGGGCGAGAACGAATACATTTCAGGCGGTATTTCGTGTACGTTCGTTGATTGCCTATGCAATTCATAAGTTTTTTCAAGAAAGAGATTTTGTATATGTGCATACGCCATTGATTACGGGCAGTGATTGTGAAGGAGCAGGAGAAATGTTCCAAGTTACAACAATGGATCTGAACCAGATTCCAAAGAAGGAAGATGGAAGTGTAGATTTTTCTCAGGATTTCTTTGGAAAGCCTACTAACTTGACGGTAAGCGGACAGTTGAATGGAGAAACTTATGCGATGGCATTTCGCAATATCTATACATTTGGTCCAACTTTCCGTGCAGAGAACTCGAATACAACACGTCATGCAGCAGAGTTTTGGATGATTGAGCCAGAAATTGCATTTGCAGATTTGGCAGATGATATGGATTTGGCAGAGAGTATGCTCAAGTATGTGATTCGTTATGTAATGGATCATGCACAGGAAGAGATGAAGTTCTTTAATCAATTTGTGGATAAGGGATTATTAGAACGCTTGAATGGTGTATTAAATTCTGAATTTGGACGTGTTACGTATACAGAAGCGATTCAAATTTTAGAGAAGAATAACGATAAGTTTGATTATAAAGTATCCTGGGGCTGTGATTTACAGACGGAACATGAGCGTTATTTAACCGAGCAGGTATTTAAGCGTCCAGTATTTGTAACGGATTATCCAAAGGAAATTAAGGCATTTTATATGAAGCTGAATGAGGATGGAAAGACGGTTGCAGCGATGGATTGTTTAGTACCGGGAATTGGTGAGATTATTGGAGGAAGCCAAAGAGAAGACGATTATGAAAAGCTTCTCACACGTATGAATGAGTTGGGATTGAAGAAAGAAGATTATGATTTCTACTTAGATCTTCGTAAATATGGATCGGCTCGTCATGCTGGTTTTGGACTTGGATTTGAACGTTGTGTTATGTATTTAACAGGTATGAGCAATATTCGAGACGTCATTCCGTTCCCTAGAACAGTAAATAACTGTGAACTATAAGTTTTGTGCAGGTTCTCATGGATAAAAAATGAGAGATGTAAAAGAATAACTTTGTGTGAAATAGAAATATAAGACAGAGAATTGGAAGCTGAATTTTTCAACAAAGAGCTATGTTCAAACATAAGAACAGGCGAAGGTGCCAAGGATGGGCAGCGTTCTGATTTTCTGTCTTCTTTCACTTTAAGTGAAACAGGTTACGATTTGGAATGGAAAGGAGAGCGGGCGTGAATTTTATTCATATTGCAGATACTCATCTTGGTATGCAGCCAGATCCAGGAAAACATTGGAGTAAAAAGCGTGCAGAAGAACTGTGGGATACCTTTCGAACTGTAATACAGATCTGTAATGAAAAATTAGTAGATTTATTACTAATCTCAGGTGATTTGTTCCATCATCGGCCATTGAAACGTGAAGTAAAAGAGGTGAATTACCTATTTTCCACGTTGAAGCATACAAAGGTAGTGTTGATTGCTGGAAATCATGATTATATTAGTAAAGGAACGGCATATGAGGAAGTGGAATGGGCAAAGCAAGTGACAATGTTAAGCCAAGAAACGATACAGTCGGTGTATTTTCCAGAGCTGGATACAGAAGTGAGTGGATTCAGTTACCATTCTCGTGAGATTACAGAACGTTTGTATGATGATGTTTCGAGAGGGGAGCAGGGGAGAATTCAAATTCTTTTAGGACATGGCGGAGATGAAAGGCATGTTCCATTTGATCGAAAACAGCTTGCAAAGGCTGGATTTGATTATGTAGCACTGGGACATATCCATAAGCCAGAATTATGGCTGGAAGAGAAAATGGCATATGCAGGTGCTTTAGAACCAACCGATAAAAATGATATGGGACAACATGGATACATTATTGGAGAAATTGAATTAAATACAGAAAAGACAAAGGCAATTACTCAGTTTAAGCTTGTACCAATCGCAAAGCGGGAATATGTTTCTTTGCGATCAAAGGTTACAGTGGAAAGTACAAACGTGGGGTTGTTGGAAAATATTGCTTCAATGATTGTGCAAAATGGAGAGGAGAATATATATAAAATTACATTAGAAGGAAATTATGATCCAGAAGCTCCATTAAACCCTGACCTATTATATCGAACGGGAAATGTAGTACAAGTAATTGATGAAACAAAACCAGATTATGATGTGGATATTCTGTTATATGAGCATCAAGAGGATGTAATTGGAATGTATATTCAGGAATTTCAAAAAGAATCGATGGATGAAAAAAAACAAAAAGCTTTATTTTATGGAATTAATGCGTTATTAAAGCAGGAGGAATCATAGTGGAAATACTAGATCTGGAAATGACTCATTTTGGAAAGTTCCATCATAAAAAACTGGCATTTCATTCTGGATTGAATGTAATTTATGGAGAAAATGAGGCTGGGAAATCAACGATTCATGCTTTTATCCGTGGAATGCTGTTTGGAATGGAACGTCAAAGAGGACGGTTGATACGTTCGGATCGTTATAATAAATACGAACCATGGGATAACCATGGAGAATACTGTGGGGTAATGAGAATTCGTGTAAATGGTTCGATTTATCGGCTGGAGCGAAGCTTTTTGAAGACCAACCGCAGTTTTCGACTCATTAATGAGACAGCTGGAACAATGTTGGAGCCAGCACAGACCCGTTTGGAAGATTTATTGGGAGGCATGACAGAAAATAGCTTTACAAGTACGGTTTGTATTGAACAATTGAAATGTGCAACGGATGCAAGTCTAATTAATGAGTTACAGTGCTTTTTAAGTAATACAAGCAACACACAGAGTGCAGAGATTGACATGGCGGGTGCAATTGCAAATTTAAAGACGCAGCGTCGTCGCTTAGAAAATCGTCTATCTTCTACCGTTACGAAACGTTTGACGGAAAATCAAAATGAGCTCGATGAAAGAGAAAAAGAATTAGAACGCTTGAGAAAAGAAGAGGAAGAACGAAAAGAAGAACGTTTGGAATTGGGAAAGACATTGAATGATCAGAAAGAGCAGATTGTTTCTATGAAGCGAGCTTATGAAGAAAAAAAGGAAGAGTTTCGCCAACGTTATGAAAAAGCTAGAGACGATTATCATGAATATTATATTAATACGTATGAATTAAACAAAAAGAATGGAACAGGTGCAGTTTTAATTGGGTTGAGTTTATTTTTTGCATGTTTTGCGGGTTATTTATGGTGGATTAACTCATTTCGAGGGTTTGTGCAGATGATAACAATGATTTGTTTACTAGTTGCCGCTGTTGGATGTCTGGTTTCATCCTATTTTCAGCGGAAATATTTTTTAGCACAGCGAGAAAAGATAAAACAAAAAGTGGAAGAAAAGCAAGAAAAGAAAAAGCGTATGGAAGAATATGAAGATGACTATAAGCGTTATAGTTCAGAATTTCAGGAGACGACACCAGATACTTATGTAGAATGTCTGGATCGGATCAAGGCAGTACAGGATGTGTTAAATCGAATTGACTGGGATAAAGAACGAAAAGAAGAAAATCGAATTATGCTTTTGAATGAACGAGAGCAGTTATTGGAGCAAGAATCAGAAAACATAAAATTGCAATTAGATATTGATGCAATCACATTGGCAATGGAAACGATTCAAAAATTAGCCGATAAGGTACAGAGAACTTTTGGTGTGGATTTAAATGAAGAAGCTTCCCGATTGCTGGAGAAAATTACAGGAGGAAAGTACCAAAGTATAGTTATTCGAGATGATAGAAGTATCTTTTTGAATACACCAGATCGTTATGTTCCTTTAAGTGGAGTGAGTCGTGGTACAATGGAGCAAATTTATTTATGTATTCGGCTAGCTGCGGCAAAAATTTTATGGAAGGAAAACGATATTCCATTTCTATTTGACGATACATTTGTGTTCTATGATGAGGAGCGATTGAAGCAGACGTTAGATTTTTTAAGTACACTTCCCAATCAGATTATTTTATTCACAAGCCATAAAAGGGAATTAGAATATACGAAAATGCAAAGAAATACTTGATTTTATTAAATTTTTTTTGTAGAATGGGTACGATAATAGAGAGAAAGAAAGGCTGTTCGATATGATTAGTGCAAATGGAATCACCTTGCGTCTTGGAAAGAAGGCGTTATTTGAAGATGTAAATATTAAATTTACAGAAGGTAACTGTTATGGAATTATTGGTGCGAACGGTGCTGGAAAGTCCACGTTTTTAAAGATTTTATCTGGCCAGCTCGAACCAACAAATGGTTCTGTTGTTATTACACCAGGACAGCGTTTATCTGTGCTGGAACAGGATCACTTTAAGTATGACGATCAAGTAGTATTAGATACAGTAATGATGGGAAATGCTCGTCTTTTTGAAATTATGAAAGAAAAAGACGCTATTTATGCAAAGGAAGACTTTACAGAAGAAGATGGAATTCGTGCGAGTGAATTAGAGGGCGAATTTGCAATGATGAACGGATGGGAAGCAGAGTCAGATGCAGCATCCTTATTAAATGGTTTAGGAATTGAGACAGAACTTCATTATAAGATGATGAAGGACTTGGAAGGTAATGATAAAGTAAAAGTATTATTGGCACGTGCATTGTTTGGTAATCCAGATATTTTACTTATGGACGAGCCAACAAACCATTTGGATTTGGCAGCGATTAACTGGTTGGAAGAGTTTTTAATTAACTTTGAAAATACGGTTATTGTTGTATCCCATGACCGTTATTTCCTGAATAAAGTATGTACGCATATTGCGGATATTGACTACGCTAAAATCCAATTATATTCTGGAAACTATGATTTCTGGTATGAGTCGAGTCAGCTTATGATTAAGCAGATGAAAGAAGCGAATCGGAAAAAAGAAGAAAAGATTAAAGAATTGCAGGAATTTATTCAGCGTTTCTCTGCAAATGCTTCTAAATCGAAGCAGGCAACTTCCCGTAAGCGTGCATTGGAAAAGATTCAGTTAGATGATATCCGTCCATCTTCCAGAAAGTATCCATATATTGACTTTCGTCCAGACCGCAGCATTGGAAATGAAGTATTGACCGTAGATGGTATTACGAAAACGATTGACGGTGTAAAAGTACTGGATAACGTTTCGTTTGTTTTAAATCATGATGATAAGGTAGCATTTGTTGGTTCCAATGAAATTGCGAAAACGACATTATTTAAAATTTTAATGGGAGAAATGGAGCCAGATTCTGGTACGTATAAATGGGGAGTAACGACTTCTCAGGCATATTTCCCATTGGATTATTCGGATGAATTTGACAATGACTTAGTGATTTATGACTGGTTACAGCAATACTCTCCAGTAAAGGATATTACTTATGTAAGAGGTTTCCTTGGCAGAATGCTATTTGCGGGAGAAGATGGAGCGAAAAAAGTAAATGTTCTTTCTGGAGGAGAGAAGGTTCGCTGTTTATTATCCAAAATGATGATTTCAGGTGCAAACGTTTTGATTTTTGATGAACCAACGAACCATTTGGATATGGAATCTATTACTGCATTGAACAATGGTATGATTAAGTTCCCAGGTGTAATTTTATTTACTTCCCGTGACCATCAGATTGTTCAGACAACTGCAAATCGTATTATTGAATTATTGCCAGGCGGATATATTGATAAGATTACAACGTATGATGAGTACCTTGCAAGTGATGAGATGGCAATGAAACGTCAGGTATATTCGGTAAATGAATCGGACGAAGACAACTAAAAAGGTTTGGTGTAGATTATGACCTCACTGTGGTTAAAAATAATTGCAGTGACATCTATGATTGTGGATCATATAGGGGCAGTTTTTTTTCCGTACTATATGGTCCATATTTTTGGAGTCACTTTCTATCCTCTGCGGACAATTGGTCGCTTAGCGTTTCCAATTTATTGTTTTTTATTGATTGAAGGGATTTGTCATACCTCAAACTGGAAAAAATATGCGGTTCGTTTAGGAGTGTTAGCATTGTTATCTGAGATTCCGTTTGATTTGGCATTATTCGGAAGAATTACATTGCAGCATCAAAATGTATTTTTTACATTGTTATTTGGACTTTTAGCTGTTCAATTTGATTTAATTTACAAAAAAAAAGGAAACTACATAGGCGGATTGATTGCTTTTCTGGCTGCTTGTTTTGTGGCACAAATGATGAAAACGGATTATGGCGCAATAGGCATTGTTTTAATTATGATGTGCTATTATTGGAGGAAGCAGCTGACGTTGCTGGCATTGGGCATTTTAGGCATTGGTTTTTATGTGGGAATGTCGCAGCCATTTGGAGTGTTTGCAATGATTCCAATTTATTTTTATAATGGAAAACAAGGATATCGGAATAAGGCAATTCAATTATTATGGTATTTGATTTATCCAATTCATTTAACATTTATAGCAATAATAGCATTATTAAGATAGGAATGATGATATGGAATATATTTATATTATTATATTATTAATAGTTGGTACAATGATGATTGTAAAACCAGAAGTGCTTTGGAAAATTGAGCATATTTTTACAGTTAAAAATGGAGAACCAACAGAACTGTATATGGCTTTTACACGTATTGTTGGTGTATTGTTGGTATGTGTGACAATTGTTATAACAGTAGCTTTACTTTTCCAATAGATGAAAAATAATCAGTTTTTATATAAATGCTAGAATTCTTTATTAGCGAAGAGTTCTAGCATTTATTTTTATGCGAATAGCTGCCAATCTGTAATAGCATGCATAGTTACTAATTTTATACCAAATACAGCAAGATTTAAGAAAAAAGTTTTAGTGTGTAGATAGAAGACAAAGAAATTTGAAAAATTTTACATAAAATTTACATAAAACAACCACGGAAAAGTCACAAACAAAATTTATAGTTATCATAGATCGAACGAAACTCGGATAGTGAGCGAAGGAAGGGAGGTATAGAATGGAGTTTCGGCATGAATATAAGTATTACATTAATTATGGAGATTATATTGTTTTGCGGCAGCGATTGAGAGCAGTATTACAATCTGATCCTCATGCAGACGAAAATGGAGAATATCATATCCGTAGTTTATACTTTGATAATTATTCAGATAAAGCATTGAGAGAAAAACTGGACGGTGTAAATATACGGGAAAAGTTTCGAATTCGTTATTATAATCACGATTTGAATGTAATCTTATTAGAGAAGAAAAGTAAGATAAACGGGCTATGCAATAAACAATCGGTAAACATTACAAAAGAACAGGCGCAAAAAATAATTCATGGTGAAATTGAATGGATGGGGAAGAGCAAAGAGCATCTTTTGGTGGAGTTATATGCTAAGATGTGTTATGAGCAGCTGCGTCCAAAAGTAATTGTAGATTATACTAGAGAGCCATTTATCTTCCCAGCAGGAAATGTGAGAATAACATTGGATCGGGATATTCGTACAGGATTGTCGGATGTTGATGCACTAAATCCAGATGTTATAACAATTCCGGCAGGGGATGCGAAGATACTTTTAGAAGTAAAGTATGATGCGTTTTTGCCAACTGTTGTACGGGATATTTTGCAGCTCAATGATAGAAGAGCAAATGCATTTTCTAAATATGCTTCATGTAGAATGTATGGATAGAGGGTAGAGCGTGAAAAGCTTAGTAGTAAGAAGAAAAGAGAAGGAGTAAAACGATGAGTTTAACAGCAGCAATATCATTTCAGGATATTTTTAAATCCAATTTTTTAGAAAATAGTTCCAGTGTATCAATTATCGACATGGTAATTGGAATTATCCTTGCATTTGGAATTGGGGTTTTAATTTTCTTTATCTATAAGAAGACTTATGCAGGAGTTATGTATTCGGAAAGCTTTGGCGTTTCGTTAATTGCAATGACGATGATTACGACCGTTGTAATTATGGCAGTAACAAGTAATGTAGTATTATCACTTGGTATGGTTGGTGCATTGTCCATTGTACGTTTTCGTACTGCAATTAAAGAGCCAGTGGACATTGCGTTTTTATTCTGGTCGATTGCAGTTGGGATCGTACTTGCTGCTGGAATGATTCCATTGGCAGTATTTGGCAGTATAATGATTGGAATTGTACTACTTATCTTTTGCAATAAAAAAACACATGCTCATCCATATATTATGGTAGTGCGATGCATGAATAAAAAAGCAGAAGATAGTGTGAAAAAATTTTTGGATAATCAAGTAGAAAAGTGCGTATTAAAGAGTAAGACAGTGACAAAGGGGATGATTGAAGTAAATTATGAGATTCGTCTTAAAAAGGATAATACTGATTTTGTAAATCAGGTAGCCAATATGAATCAGGTAGAAAGTGCTGTTATGGTAAGCTATAATGGAGATTATATGAGTTAAGGAGAATGTATGATAAGAAACAAATATACGGATATCGTTTGCACGATTATCATAGTTCTATCTCTCATTATCACAGTAGTATTTATGAATGGAGAAGCATTTGGAATTCAGAAATCAGAATATACAGTCGGATACGAAAATCGATTATTTAATACAGATGTCGTGCATACAGTAGATATTGTTGTAGATGAGTCGGATTGGCAAACGATGTTGGATGAGGCAACGGCGGAAGAATATATTAAATGTAATATAGTGATTGATGGAGAATCCTATAAAAATGTTGCAATTCGTCCAAAAGGAAATTCTTCTCTTGCTCAAGTTGCCGCTTCTGATTCAGATCGCTATAGCTTTAAAATTGAATTTGATCATTATAATGATTCTCTCAACTATTATGGATTGGATAAGTTATGTTTGAATAATTCCATACAAGATAATACGTATATGAAAGATTTTGTTTCATATCAGATGATGCAGGAGGTAGGAGCAGATGGGCCTCTTTGTAGTTTTGCATGGATTACAGTGAATGGACAGGATTGGGGACTTTATCTTGCAGTAGAGGGAATCGAGGAGGGATTTGCGCAAAGAAACTACGGATCTGATTATGGTGCCATTTATAAGCCAGATAATATGGATATGAATGGAGGAAAACCAGATATGGGGGAAATGCCCGACTTAGATCAGATGAAAGATCAGAAAACAGATCAAATGCCACAAGAGGAAGAAACATCTTCACAGATACCAGAGGATCAAAGTAATCGTGCAGAACAAAATTCTATTTCAAATTTAGAAAGTCAGGCCAGTGATCAAAGTAATTGGAACGAACAATCACAGGCTGCACAAGGAGCAGAAATTCAAAGTGATGCAAACCAAAATGTCCCATCTTCTCAGGCACAGGATAATACACAAGCAAGTGAAGAAATAGAGCAGCCTCAGATGCCGGAAGGTTTCGGAAAGGATGGAGAAGGAGGCGGAATGTTTGGCCCAGGAGGCGGCGGTATGCATTTTGGAAGTGATGCAGTAAAATTACTGTACAGTGATGATGAAATTGACAGCTATGCAGATATTTTTGATAATACGGTTATGGATGTAACTAATGCAGATAAGAAACGTTTGATTGCTTCGATAAAACAGCTAAATGAAGGAGAAAATATTTCGGAAGTAGTAGATACCGATGAAGTAATTCGCTATTTTGTTGCCCACAATTTTGTATTAAATGGGGATAGTTATACAGGAATGATGGTTCATAATTATTATTTAAGAGAAAAAGATGGAAAGATGTCAATGATTGCATGGGATTATAATCTGGCATTTGGAGGCATGTCTATGAGAAAAACAACGGCAGGAGTGGATCAGGCAACTGCACTTGTAAATTCTCCAATTGATTCTCCTGTGGAAGATGGAGATATGGATTCCAGACCAATGATTTCTTGGATTTTTAATAATGAGGAATATTTGAATCAATATCATTCCGTATTTAGTGAATTTATTACTTCCTATTTTGACAGTGGAAAATTTGAGCAGTTATACGATAAGACAATCGCTTTAATTTCCCCTTATGTGGAAAAAGATCCTACTGCATTTTGTACGTATGAAGAATTTCAACAAGCTGCTCAATATTTGAAAGAGTTTTGCGTTCTTCGTGCACAAAGCATTAAAGGACAATTAAATGGAAGTATTCCTTCTACAAGCGAAGGACAGGAAGCGAATTCTTCTACATTAATTAATGCATCTTCGATTGATATTGATGCAATGGGAACACAAAATGGAGGAGGATTTGGAAATGAAAACGGAGGAATGTCGCCATTTGATTTTGAGAATGGAGAAATGCCATCGTTTGATTTTGAGAACGGAGAAATGCCATCGTTTGATTTTGAAAACGGGGAAATGCCATCATTCGATTTTGAGAGTGGAGAAGTACCATCGTTCAATACCGAAAACAGTTCCTCTGTTTTAAATCCAGGGAGCGGTACTGAAATAAAAGAATAGATAAAAATAGCAGGGATGATTTCTAGTTTAGAATAGTCCCTGCTTTGGTTTTTAGGAGCTTAAAGCCATTTTCTTTATCATACGGAAAGAATGTTGAACAGGAGGCAATAGCATAACAATGCTTGTTAGAACTGCTTCTGTTCCCATATATGCACCGTTGTATAATAAAGAATATAAAACTGGGTTCAAGCCTTCTGGAGCATAGGTGGCAAAAAAGATACATCCAGAAAGTGTTGAAAATAAGTATCTTCCTAATATTCCGACCCAATACCCGATAATTAAACCATGTTTTTGATTGGTAAATAATCCCGATAATCCAAGGGCTCCAAATGCAAATATGTAATCGAATAGCATTTGTGGAATACTTAGAATATAAGGGTCTAAAATAAGTTGGAGAATTCCGTATGCAACTGCGGTTGTTAATCCAATTGAAAGACCGTACCAATAGCCAACTAGGGTAATAAACATCATACTTAGTAATGTAACGGAGCCCCCATAAGGCATTTTCAAAATAGTAATCATACTTGTTACCGTTGCAAGTGCGATTGAAACAGCGGAAAAGACCATTGGTTTTGTCTCAAAATGATTGGATTTTTTCTTGCGGAAAAGAGATGCAATCACAATAAGAATAAGAAATAATGCGATAAAGACGAGATATCCACCTGGCTGTAAGATCCAGGATTCACCGTCCGATGATTTGGTCACAAAAAATGAAAGCATGATAAGTTCCTCCTTTATATTTATCGATTTTTTATTGTATTGAATTTGAAAAAAAAAGTCAATGAAAAATGAAAACAAATCAGATATTATGAATGAAATGATTTACCGAAACGCAGATAAGTGGTACAATAGAATACAAGAGATGGAGATGGAGGAAAGAAATTGCAATTAGAGAAGAAGAAAACAATGAGTATTAGTACAAGGGGAGTTATGTTGCTGGATCGAATGGTTTGCAGCGTTGTATTGCGGGTATTACAGGGCGGATTCCAAGAGTTATATCATTTAGATCATCGAATTGCAGAAGAGATGAATCAGTGGGAAAACAATATGATTTACGGTTTGGAATGTCCGCAAGGAGGAGCTTCTTTATACTTACAGTGGAAAGATGGAACATTAAAAAAAGTAAAGAATCCATCTACCACATATCGTGACGCAATTATTCGGTTTACTTCCATGCATATGGCAGTATTGGTTTTAACAGGACAGATTGGAATTTCAGGTGCATATGCATTGCATGGGTTTACACTAAAGGGAGATATTGCAAAAACAATGTCGTTTGCACGCTGTGTCGATATTTTAGAAAGCTATTTATTTCCAAATCTAATAAACGAACGAATTATGACAGCCGTACCGAAAAAGGAAACATCTAGTTTACTCGTGTATGTAAACATAATAAAAAATCTCGTAACGGTTCGTTAACAAAAAACGGTAAAAATAGAGGTGAAAAACTATGTCATTAAGTTATGAATTTCAGCACCGTGTAAAAACCCTTTCTGGTCATCATAGTCTGGAACAACTTCCAAAAGAGCTTCATGATTTGGGGGTAACACGACCATTAGTTATTTCAGATGAAATGCTAAAAAAAATTGGTATATTGCAAATGGTGTTGGATGTATTAGAAAAAGAGGGAGAAAAAGAAATTCCATGCTTCACAGGGGTGCCAGTAGATTCTTCTTCCGATGTAGTGAATGAAATAGGAAGAGTTTATCGTAAACTAGGCTGCGATGGATTAGTTGCAGTGGGAGGAGGATCGGTAATTGATACGGCGAAAGGGGTAAAAATGCTGCTTTCGCAAGAAGCAAATGATTTACTGAAATTGGTAGGATGTGAAACGATAAAGAGAGGAATAAAAATCCCATTCGTTGTGATTCCAACCACGTCAGGAACAGGATCGGAAGCTACACTTGTAGCTGTAATTAAGCATGTATCCAAGAAAGTAAAAATGGAATTTATTTCCTATCATTTGCAGCCAGATGTAGCGATATTGGATTCTCGCATGACGAAAACTCTACCTCCTAAAATTACTGCCTCAACAGGAATGGATACACTTTGTCATGCGATTGAAGCATACACCTGTCTTCAGAAAAATCCAATTAGCGATGCTTATGCAACTGCTGCCATTGTATTGATTCGTGATAATCTTTATAAAGCTGTAGTAAATGGAAACAATAAGAAGGTTCGGCTTGCAATGGCAAACGCATCTACGATGGCGGGCGCTGCATTTTCAAACTCTATGGTGGGATTGGTTCATGCGATTGGACATGCGCTAGGCGGAGAATGTCATATTCCGCATGGCGATGCAATGAATATTTTGCTTCCTTATGTGATGCGGTATAATCAAAGCATTTTGGATGAACAATATGGAGAGCTGCTTATTTATTTTGCAGGTGCAGATGTCTATGCGGTGACACCGAAACAAGAGCGTGGAAAACGTATGATACAAGAAGTTAGGAAATTACAAAAGCGATTGCATCATTGTTGTGGATTGCCGTTGACTTTGGGAGAAATTCATCCAGATCCAATTGATTTTGAACTGGTGGCACGAAAGGCAATGAATGACGGTGCGATTCTTGTGAATCCAAAAAAAGCAGAAAAGAAAGATATTATTCATATCTTAGAAGCTGCATATGGGAAGGAAGACGCACAAATAAACAGAATTGGCATAATTTCAAGGAAAATTTTAGAAATAGCAGATGGGAAGAAAGGTGGGAGATTATGACTGACATCAATCAAATTGTAGAAAAACAGAGAAAGTTTTTTGCCAGTGGCGAGACAAGAACGCTTGCATTTCGCAGAAAGGCATTGGCGAGGTTAAAATCGGCCATTCGGCGTAATGAGAACGCATGGAAGGCAGCACTAAAAAAGGATCTAAATAAGTCGGGATTTGAAACCTATATGACGGAAATAGGAATGACATTATCAGAAATTACTTATGTGCAAAAGCATTTAGAACGATGGATGAGAGTAAATTTTGTTCCTACTCCATTTTCTCAGTTTCATGCCAGGAGCTTTACAATAGCAGAGCCATATGGAGTTGTATTAATTATGGCACCTTGGAATTATCCGCTTATGTTGTCGTTAGAGCCGTTGGTGGATGCGATTGCAGCAGGAAATTGTGTCGTTTTAAAGCCATCTGCCTATGCGCCAGAGACGTCTGCATTAATGCGGAAAATAATCGGACAAACATTTCCAGAGCATTATATTGCAGTAGTGGAGGGAGGACGTCAGGAAAATGAAATGCTGTTAGAGCAGCGATTTGATTATATTTTCTTTACTGGAAGTGTGGCAGTAGGAAAAACGGTTATGGAGAAAGCGTCTCGTTATTTGACTCCAGTGACGTTGGAACTTGGTGGAAAGAGCCCTTGTATTGTAGATGAAAGTGCAAATTTAAAGCTGGCAGCGAAGAGAATTATTTTTGGAAAATTATTAAATAGTGGACAGACTTGTGTGGCTCCAGATTATCTGATTGTCCATGAAACGATTAAGGCCAGATTTTTAGAAATGCTTCAAGCACAAATTCATCAAATGCTTGGAAAGGAACCATTGGACAATCCGGATTATCCAAAGATGATTAATGAAAAACATTATAAGCGAGTAATGAAGCTAATAAGAGCAGAGAAAATTGTAACAGGCGGATATGGAAAAGAAGAAACATTGCAGATTGCACCAACGATTTTGGATGATGTGACGTGGGATTCTCCAGTGATGAAAGAAGAGATTTTTGGGCCAGTGCTTCCAGTTATGACCTTTAAAACAGAGGAGGAGCTTCCAGAAATTTTAGGACATTTTGAAAAGCCATTGGCAGTTTATACGTTTACGACAAAGAGAACAATGGAAAATTATGTCTTAAAAAATCTCTCCTTTGGAGGAGGCTGTATCAATGATACGATTATTCACCTTGCAACTTCGGCAATGGGATTTGGAGGAGTTGGCGGCAGTGGAATGGGAAGCTATCATGGAAAAAATGGATTTGAGACATTTAGTCATAGGAAAAGCATTGTAAAAAAATACAATTGGATTGATCTTCCAATGCGTTATCATCCGTATAACAAATGCAAAGAAACAATCGTTAAGATGTTTTTGAAATAGCAGAAAAAAATGAGAGGCTGTTGGTTTTATATCAACAGCCTCGTTGGTGAAAATGATGAGCGAAGTCAGAAAATTGGAACAAGAGGATTATTCGCCTTGGTGGGTAAGGACATGTTGTTTGATGGCTTGAAAACTTTCAGGACTGATTACGTGTTCAATTCGACAAGCATCTTCTACCGCAATTGTTTCTTCTACACCAAGATGAATAAGCCATCTGGAAAGTAAACGATGGCGCTCATAAATCATATCGGCAATTTTACGTCCTTCTTCTGTCAAAGTGATAAAGCCAGAGGAATCCATAGTAATAAAACCGTTATTCCGTAGATTCTTCATGGCAACACTGACACTTGGTTTGGAAAAACCTAATTCATTTACGATATCAATAGACCGAACAGCTGCTTGTCTTTGACTTAAAATTAGAATGGTTTCCAGATAATTTTCAGCGGATTCATGTGTTTTCAAAGAAATTCTCCTTTCTACTCCGTTCTTGATTATTTCTAAGAGGAAATTAACAGAAGTATAACATATTTTTAAAGCTTTGAAAAGGGACTGTTCTTATAACTTTCTATGGAGGAATGCTTACGGTCTTCCAAAAAAACGGTTTTATCCTATTGACTTTTACGTAGTAGTGTAGCATAATAAAAAATGCTGAAATTTAGAAGCTGAGAGAAGGTCGATTTCTATGGAAAATTTAATTTTTTGTTTGAATGCAACCGTGCCTATATTTTTAACGATGATGGCAGGGCTATTTTTTCGCAAAATTGGACTATTTAATGAAAGTTTTATAACAAAGATGAATCAGTTTGTATTTAAAGTGGCGCTTCCCGTGCTGCTGTTTCAAGATATATCAGGAGCTGATTTTTATGAAGTGTGGAATGGAAGGTTTGTACTTTACTGTTTTGTTGTAACTTTAACAAGCATTCTTTTGGTTACGATTCTATCTTGCTTCTTAAAAGATCATTCCTTAAGAGGAGAATTTATACAGGGGTCTTACCGCAGCAGTGCTGCAATTTTAGGGATTGCATTTATGCAGAATATTTATGGGGATGCAGGGATGGCGCCGCTGATGATTATCGGAAGTGTGCCTCTGTACAATATGATGGCTGTGATTGTCTTGAGTGTTTTTGGTGCAGAGAAAAAGAAAATAGATGCTGTGCTAATAAAAAAGACTTGTAAGGGGATTCTTACCAATCCGATTATTATTGGAATTGTAATTGGACTTATCTGGTCTGTGCTTCGGATTCCGCAGCCTGCCATTATGGAACGAACAGTAAAAAATATTGCAGTTTTAGCCACTCCGCTTGGTTTAATTGCATTGGGTGGAGGATTTGAAATAAAAAAAGCTGCAAATAAAATAAGTATTGCAGTGGTGTGTAGTGCGATTAAGTTAATAGTTTTACCAGCGTTATTTTTACCAATTGCAATTTGGATAGGGTTTGTGCAAAGTGAATTAATTGCAATTCTTACTATGTTAGGGTCTGCAACAACGGTCAGTTCCTACGTTATGGCGAAAAATATGGGACATGAGGGAACCTTGAGTGCAGCAATTGTAATGATGACGACAGCACTTAGTGCATTTTCGTTAACGGGATGGCTGTATTTGTTAAAGACATTGGCATTGATTTAACGAAAAAAGCAGTTGACAAATAAAAATTTTCCATTTATAATTTCAATCGTGAACAGAATATTCATTGAGATGTGAAGAGGGAGTAGTAGAGAATATATTGTCAACATACGCGGCCGAATGGTCTGGCAATATTACCCGTGAGGTTACGAGACTTTTCATGTATTGATTTTTTTAAGAGTCAATACATGAAAAGTCTCGTTTTTCTATATAATAAGGAATGTTCTCTATAATAATTAAGAAATCCAGATTTTTGAAATTTGGTATCAGTACTCCGCTTGCATTGGTATCTACGAAGCTTAGGAAGTGCGATATTCTGAAGGCATAAAAGGAGGAGTGTAGATGAAAGAATTCTATCAAAAAACATCAGAAGAAGTCTTAAAAGCGATGGGCACAACAGAGAAGGGAATTACTTCTGAACGTGCCGCAGCATTGCTGGAGGAGCATGGCAAAAATGTTTTAGCAGAAGGAAAAAAGAAAAGTGTTTTACAAGTCTTTTTAGAACAGTTTTGTGATCTCCTTGTAATTATTTTAATTATTGCTGCAATTGTATCCATGTTTTCTGGGAATACAGAAAGTACGATTGTAATTATTGCAGTAATTGTAATGAATGCAATACTTGGAACTGTGCAGCATCAAAAAGCAGAAAAATCATTGGAAAGTCTAAAAAAACTTTCTTCTCCAAATGCAAAGGTAATTCGAGATGGACAGAAAAAAGAAGTTTTGGCAGAAGAAGTAGTGCCAGGAGATATTTTAATTCTGGAAGCAGGAGATCTCACAGCGGCAGATGGAAGAATTATTCATTGTTATTCTCTTCAAACAAATGAAAGTTCGTTGACAGGAGAAACAACGAATGTAGAAAAAACAGATGCTGTAATCAAAGAAGAGGCAGCATTGGCAGACCGCACAAATATGGTATTTTCAGGAAGCTTAGTTACCTATGGACGTGCAGAAGTAGTAGTAACTGCAACTGGAATGAAAACAGAAATTGGAAAAATTGCATCTTTGATGAATGCTACAAAAGAAAAGAAAACTCCACTTCAAGTGAGTCTGGATGAATTTAGTGCAAAACTGGCTGCAGTTATTATGGTAATCAGTGCAGTAGTGTTTTTACTTGGAATTTATCGAAAAATGCCAATTTTGGATTCTTTAATGTTTGCAGTCGCACTGGCAGTTGCAGCGATTCCAGAAGCATTGAGTTCCATTGTTATGATTGTACAAGCAATGGGAACACAAAAGATGGCAAGAGAAAATGCAATTGTAAAACAATTACAGGCAGTGGAAAGTCTGGGCTGTGTATCAGTTATCTGTTCAGATAAAACTGGTACATTAACACAGAATAAAATGGAAGTTCAGCATATTTATATTGGAGATGTTGTTTTAAAACCAGAAGAATTGAACTTGAAAAAGCAATTGCATCGTTATTTATTATATGATGCAATTTTAACAAATGATTCAACGATTGTGGAAGGCAAGGGAGTTGGAGATCCAACAGAATTTGCTCTTTTGGAAATGGCAAGAAAGGCCAATATTAAAGAAAGTACATTAAGAGACTTAATGCCACGTTTGGAAGAAATCCCATTTGATTCTGACAGAAAACTAATGAGCACAAAATATACTCTGCATGGTCAACATACGATTTTGACTAAGGGAGCTTTGGATATGCTTCTTCCAAAATGTAAGAAGATAAGAACGGAAAAAGACATTGTAGATATGACAGATCAATGGCGGGAACGTATTCTGGATCAAAATTTGGAATTTTCGAAAGAAGGACTCCGTGTATTGGCATTTGCTTATAAAGAAGTAGAACAAGATGATGTATTATCAGTGGATGATGAAGATGACTTTATCTTTATTGGATTAGTATCCATGATGGATCCGCCAAGAGAAGAATCTGCACAGGCAGTAAGAGATGCAAAAAGTGCGGGCATTCGTCCAGTTATGATTACAGGGGATCATAAAATCACGGCATCTGCGATTGCAAAACAGATTGGAATTTATGAAGACGGAGACATGGCTGTCACAGGAGCAGAGTTGGATGCGATGTCAGAAGACGAATTGAGTCAAAAGATTGAAAAAATTTCTGTTTATGCCAGAGTTTCACCAGAGAATAAAATTCGAATTGTGGATGCATGGCAGAAAAAGGGAAATATTGTTGCAATGACGGGGGATGGAGTGAATGATGCTCCAGCATTAAAGAAAGCAGATATTGGAGTGGCAATGGGAATTACTGGTACGGAAGTTTCCAAAGATGCGGCTGCTATGATTTTGGCAGATGATAATTTTGCTACAATTATTAAGGCAGTGGAAAACGGGCGTAATGTATATCGTAATATTAAAAATGCAATTCAATTTTTGCTTTCTGGAAATATGGCTGCAATTTTAGCCGTTTTATATACTTCTCTTGCAGCATTGCCAGTTCCATTTGCTCCAGTTCACTTGTTATTTATTAACCTGTTGACAGACTCTCTTCCAGCAATTGCAATTGGAATGGAACCATCAGAAAAAGACTTACTTTCGGTAAAACCACGTGATCCAAAAGAAGGAATTTTAAGTAAACAGTTTATGTCCATTTTATTTATTCAAGGAGCAATGATTGCCGTTGTAACGATGTTGTCCTATTATAGTGGATTACAAGCTTCAGGATCGAAGTTAGCAAGTACGATGGCTTTTGCGACATTAACATTGGCTCGTTTGTTCCATGGATTTAATTGCCGCAGTGAGCATTCTATTTTTAGAATTGGTTTTTCAAAAAACTGGTATAGTGCAGGGGCATTTGGATTAGGCGTTTTATTATTGGTAACTGTAACAACATTCCCACCATTGGAACGAATGTTTGAAGTAGAACCAATGACGGTAAGTCAAATTGGATTTGTGTGTTTAATGGCGATTATACCAACAATTTGTATTCAGATTTGGAAAATTGTAAAAGAAAATAGAAAAGGTTAATTTTCATTTTGGTGATGGAATAGATTCAGGATTGATTTCGATAGGATAACTTTTTATAATAGGCAGAACTATAAGAAGTTATCCTATTGCCATGGTAGAGAAAACAGAGTAGTTTGTAAAAAGAAAAATGCTCTTAGAAATCTCTAAGAACATTCTAGCAGCGCTACAAGGATTCGAACCTTGAAATGACGGAGTCAGAGTCCGTTGCCTTACCGTTTGGCGATAGCCCTATGTGTTCAACGAATGTTATTATACGGGATACCGCGTAAAAATGCAAGTACTTTTTTTAAAAAAAGTGAATTTTTTCTTTTCCAAAATGTCCTTTATTTATCGGGATCCGGTACCGCATGCAAAATCGCACCTGCATGCGGAGGCATGGTAATCGTCACATATCCGTTCTGAATCGGATAATCCACGCGATCCTGTGCATGCCCTTCTTCAATCGTCATCATGATCTGCTGCATCTTATAATTATCCGGTACACCGGTCTGCCATACCGGAATCTGAAGTTTCTTAGCCGTATCATGATTATTTAGGATCACAACCGCATAATCCTCGTCTGTAAATCTACCATAACAGAAAATATTTTTTTCACCATGAATAAACTTTACGGAGCCTTCCATAAAGGCTGGATATTTTTTATGAATGCGGATCATATTCCGATGGAAATCAACCAGATCTTTATCCTCTTTTCCCCAAGGATACGTTCTTCGATTGTCCGGATCTGTCCATCCTGTCACACCGGCTTCATCACCGTAATAAATTGTAGGAGCTCCCGGCCAAGTCATCTGCATCAGGACAGCCTCTTTGAATATCCCCTTATTCACACCAGTATTCGCCTCTTCCGGACCTCTGGACTGTGTTCTTCCTACTTTTTTATTCGTCCGCGTCAGGAATCTGGAATGATCATGATTCGAAAGTTCGTTCATCGACACCTGCAGAGACGGATAATGATATCGTGACATATGATATTTCATCGCATCATAAAATGTCTTGTAATTGCCATCCAAATCCGCGCGATATTCATCACTATGCTTCTCCATTCCTGTTAAAAACCAGGTAAGAGGTTCCATAAACGCATCATAGTTCATAACCGTATCCCATTCGTCGCCCTGAAGCCATGGAGCCACATCTCCGTAATGTTCTGCCAGTATGATCGCATTCGGATTCGCTTCCTTTACTGTTTTTCGGAATTCCTTCCAGAATTGATGATTATAGTCACTAGAATGACCAAGATCGGCCGCAACATCCAGACGCCATCCATCTATATTATATGGAGGAGATACCCATTTCCTCGCGATATTCATAATATTCTTATATAATTTCGGAGATTCTACATAATTCAGCTTTGGAAGGGTGTCATGCCCCCACCATCCGTCATACGAGGAATTATATGGCCAGAAGCGGGAATCATTATCATAAAACTTAAAAAATGTATGATATGGACTGTCCTTGGAAATATAAGCGCCGGCTTTATAATCCTTAGAGCCCTCATAAATCCGCTCTTTGTCCATCCATTTATTAAAAGATCCGCAGTGATTGAAAACACCGTCCAGAATGATCTTCATTCCTCTCTTATGAATCTCTTCTACCAATTTAATAAAGAGCTGATTCCTGGCTTCCAAATTTCTCTTATCCGTTACACGACAGATATAACGGGAAGCATTTTTATTGCTCAGATCTCCTTCGTGAACCAGCTCCCCTTCATCCACGACAATTTTGCCAAAATGAGGATCAATATAGTCATAATCCTGAATATCGTACTTATGATTTGACGGTGAAACAAATACCGGATTCAGGTATACAACATCAACGCCAAGATCCTGAAGATAATCGAGTTTATCGATCACTCCTTGCAGATCTCCGCCGTAAAACTCCCGAACACCCATAGAAGCCGGGTATTTATCCCAGTTCGTTACTTTGCTCGTCACTTCATTGATATAAATATATTCTTTATCTAAAACATCATTCGATGGGTCTCCATTATAGAAA
>OERR01000086.1_pt1 | contig 23847 bp, 19 predicted proteins | sample 1540051 | NCBI WGS metagenome assembly OERR01 (sample SAMEA3891884, study PRJEB23780) | metagenome | biome: terrestrial biome; feature: animal house; material: Caecal content | place: Italy | collected 2015-05-05 | reverse complement strand
CCACCATTATTTCCGCGCCGTCTTCCACCAAGAACAAGGAGAAAAAGCGGGATCCGGATGCACATCAGGTCAAGAAGGGCAACACATGGCACTTTGGCTATAAAGCCCATGTTGGGGTGGATAAGGACAGCGGACTGGTACACACAGTGGAGGCGACACCAGCCAATGTCCATGATGTGACGCAGACTTCATCCCTGCTGACCGGTGAGGAAGATGTCGTTTACGGCGACAGTGGCTATCTCGGAGCCGGGAACCGTGAGGACGCGATCGTTCGGAACAAATCCGGACGCAAGATCAAATACAAAATTAACCGACGTCCATCTCAATTAAAAAAGCTGAGCAAGAGCGGCCAGTATGCCGCAAAGAAAGTAGAACACGCAAAGTCTTCTGTTCGGGCAAAAGTAGAGCACGTATTCGGTGTCGTCAAGAAACAGCTGCAATTTCGAAAAACGCGATACCGAGGGCTCGAAAAGCAGCGAGCCAAATTCAATATCATGTTCGCATTGGCGAATCTGCTTCTGGCTGACAGGCCCTGCCTGGCGGCTTGAAGTTGTGCGCTCTCGCGAAGAAATGCGCCGGGAAGCCTATGGTTTCCTGCCTGATGGGTGATTCGACAGCGCTTGCCTCAGCAATTGTGCGGTGCTGCCATAAATATATAAAGCATCCTTTTCAAGCATGTATTTTGATTATTATTGCTTTGGAAAGGAGAGCCAAATACAGGAAGGTGATATAAATGAAAACAGTCTTGAAAAAACTTTTAACAGTTATGGTTGTTGTTGGACTCTTCTCATCTTATAGCACAGGATCATTTTCTGCTTTGGCTGTAGACTCAAATATTACTCTTGAAGAAGCGTGCAAAAGTTATGTTCTTACATTTATTAGGCATGTTACAGATGATGAAACCTTTAATGTAGCAGAAAGTACCGAAGTTTATGACGGAACAGGTGAACTGACTGGCTATGATGTGGCTTTAACAAAAAACAACATTCCTTCAGGTCATGCGTTTATTAACTTCAAGAATCCTCATAATCTTGTTAGCGAGTATTCCCTTGAGGGGGGAGACATAGTAACCATTTTAGAGGGTACAATTAACGAAACTATGGACTCAACTATAGAATCTGCGGAGACGTCTGTTCAGATAACTAAACTGTATCAAACTATGCCTATGAGGTATTCTGCAGAATTGAGCTCTAATCAGAATGCGCAATTATCGTACTTTGACACTGTTGAAGGAATTGTTAATGAATCGCAGTTTTCCTCTATTATTGCAGGAAGTTATGTTTCCGCTGCTCAATCGAATACACGTACAGAAGTGGACTGGATTCACGACATTATTTTAAGCGAAGAGGAAATCCCCAGTTCATACGCCATTCTTGAAGATCACAATTGTACCGATGCCAGAATAGTTGGATATGTTGGTTCTGGTGAACCATATTCTTCATATTTTTCGGAAGCCAGTGGCAGAAACTATGGTTGTACTCCAACAGCAGTTACAAATATACTTTCAGAATTTGGATTAAAACTTGATTGCGTTCCAAAGAAGCTCCTTCCAAGGCAATAATAGTTCGATCCCCATCCTGGCAGATCTCAGCTTTTATTTTCATAGCATTTCTCCTGTCCTAAACAATTTTTTTGATTAGTTTGGCTAGATCGTGAAATAATTCATTGATGTTCACGCAATGCACAAGATTCCCATACATATGCCGGTGTGTTTCTGCATTAAGTTGTCCAATGAGAACACCAATTGTTGTTGCTATGCGGTTTGCTTCATTAACGGCCAATGCAACATCTTGAATTCCCGAAATATGCCGGTATGCTCGCGCAGCCGGAATTCCATCGCTTAGTACAATCAGAACTTTTTTTCAGCTTCTACGTGTCGCAACAGTTCAGTTGCGTATCGAATGGAATATCCGTCAAAGTTATTGGCGAGAGCATTGATAGCCAATAATGACATTCGCTCTTGCTGAGTATTTTTCCACGACACAAAATGATAATGGTTTACATCAAATCCTTTATAGTCGGCTGTGAAACCAAAAATGTATAGCGAAACTTTTAATTTTGCAAATACTTCCGCCAAACCAATTACTACCTTTTTCGTTACTTCAATTTTCGGTCCACCCATACTTCCACTCATATCAACCGCGATAACAACAGCGGTGCTGACATTTGGAAGTCGATTTTTTGTAAACACTCTTGCAGTAGAACGTCCGGAGGTTAACCGTTTGACACTTATATTTCCGGATGTTTTGTATTGACGTTCTTCTTGACGGTCACGGAAAATACGTTCCAATTAATTTCTTAAAAATGAAATTTCTCGGCTCATTTCAGACGTTATATTATTGTATAGTGTTTTGAAAGAGGGTGTTACGGAACAGTTGACATTTTGGCATTTTACCTTTTGACAGACGCCTTTGTATCCATTTGATACTGGCAAATTTTCTGGTATCCCCAATGATTCAGATTCCCTTTGGCAAAAACGTTTGTATTCATCTTCCGTTTCAGTGATAGAATTGAGAACTTTTTCAACTTCATCTTCGGTAAAATTCAGATCTTTTTTTATTTCGTCGCCCATTTTGCCTTCAAATTCTTCAGGAGAAAGCGTATCGCTGGGTGTTTGAGGCCCTGAAGCATCGGGACCTGAATTTGAAGTTTTCACTTCTCTGAATACATTTTCATCCGATTGATCTTCTGGTTCTTCCTCGTCTATAGGAATCAAGATATCCTGACTGTTTTCCGACTCCGTTTTTTTGTTTGGTTTTACGGGGTCTTCCGGTATATAAACGATAAGGTCCCCATCAGGTATTTTTTCGAATGAATCTTTCCTTTTTTCCAGTTCTTCATATTCTTCTGCGGCAATCCGTTGAATTGTGATGGTGCGGCGTTTTGTAATGTCCGAATCTGTTTTGTTTGGATCAGAGTTATTATTTCCGGCACCAGATCCATTATTTTTTGCGGAATATTTCCGAAGTAAATCGTTGATTTGGTTAAGAAGATCATCATTTGCGGTTTCTCGTAGTGGTTTTATGCGTTCAAAAATGTCATCCACAATCGTGATACGGTCAATTTGCTTCGGAGTTTCAAAGCATTTCGCAAAAAGTGGAACGCACTCATTGAAAATCCGTTTTGCATCAGGATCTGAAATGGTTCCTTTCAGGAACCCAAAAAAACGGAATTGCAGTAGAGCGTCCATAAATTGTTGAAGTGGCTTATCTTTTGCGTTGATAGGATCGTACCCCTGGTAAATTGTAGCTCGATTGAATCTTAAAGCATGTAGATAACTTTCACTTAAATATCCTGGCGCAAAATTTTCAATTGCACCATCTTCGCAAATATTAAGTAAATTGGAATATAGCATTTGTTCGTAAGTCTTTTTTCGTAAAATCGCTTGAATATATTCCGGAAAATCGGTAATTAGAATATGAAGCAGTTCGTGCGCAAAAACGCCCTTTATCATCATATATCCTTCTGTGAAAGATAAAGAAGCATATTTGTTATGAGTAAACGACAAAAAAATTTCATTATTTTCAGTGGAATATCCAAGTTCATTGTCTTCCGTTTCTTTAACCTTCACGGTTTTTTGAGCCATAAATGATGCAATCTTTTGAAACGAAAAAAGGGAAGCTTGTATAACACTTTTCGTGAAAATCATAATGAGTAAACCGTTATTACTTCTCGATGAGAGCAATATGGTTTATCCTCCTTTCCTATTACATTCCGGGCAAAACTTTAATGGTTTCTAAAATTTCTTTTGCGAGATCAGCATCACGTAAACTAATCGCTCCAATCATAGTATCAGTCACGGCGGACAAAACGGAATTAACGATACCATCATCAAGCAGATTGAGTGCTCCAAGACAATGACGCATGGTGACAGCAAGAGCCATGTCGTCATCGTTTGCGTCTTCCTTCAAGAACCGTAAAATAGCGGAGTACGCTTTGTAAACCGCTCTACATGCCGTAATATCATGTCCGTGTTTTTGCAAAATCGCAATAAAATCCTGTTCGTTTGGATCGTCCATAATCAGACTTACAGGGAATCTGGACGTTAACGCCTGATTCGGTTCTTTTGCGCCTCGTGTCCCTGTGTTCATTGTTGCAACAACAATACATAAAGGATGACGATGGACTTCTTCATATCCATTTCGATTCAAAATAAATGGATACTCAATTGCCTGACCAATAGCACCCTGTAGGACGCCAGGATCGGCCAAATTAAATTCTTCCAGAACAACGATTCCGCCATGTGCAAAAGCGGTGGAAAATGGAGTATCATGAATGGAAAATTTTCCATCCTCTCCAGCTTTCGTCATACCTTCGAAAGCGTCTTCTTCTGTATTTCTGGTCACTTTTGCTGTGTAGATCGGCAACCCCAAAGCAGCGGCCAAAGCATCTGCCGTTGTTGTTTTACCGGTTCCTGGACGGCCACCAACAATAACATTGATATAGTCTTTGCCAATGGCGGCAATACCAACTTTTCCGCTATTCAACCGATCTACAACACGATTTAGCTTCATGGACATGTATCGCACCAGCTTAGAAAACGTTTCATTTGGAATATAGTTATCCAAAGTATTGATAGGACGAATATGATCTTCGTACATTTTTTCCCAATCATACGGAATCAAGAAATTGCCTTCTTTTGCAGCCTTGAAAACGGATGCAACTGTCATTCCGGATGATACACTCTTTTTGCGCTTGGAAAAATCGACTTTTTTAAATTCCGCATTGAAATAGGAATCGAAACATGTTTCCAGAGAATATACAGATGTCTTGATTGTCTGTTTGATTTGTGAAATGCTGGAATCAAAATCTTCGGTTGTAATATCTCCCCTTCCGTATTGGGCCGTCATGTCATAGTAAAAGCAATCACACAAATAGCCCATTGCTTCAGGAGGGATCGTCTGCGTTGCGGGATTGTACAAGTTGACCAGTTCCTGCGCAGCATCTCTTGTAGCCTGAAACTCTTTTTGGGATGTGTTCAATGCCATTAGAAAAAATGGCATTGAAATTGAGTGGTAGGGCTGCGATACTTGTAGATACAAGGTGTTGTCCAGTATGAAATACGGTACAATGGATTCTTTTGTCTGAATCTCGCAATACATCCAGTTCGAACCATATGCAACTGAGACTTTTTTTGAAAAAACATTTTCCAGATCGCAGCACAGTTTCGACAGTTTTGGGGTAGCAGATACACTGGCTCTCCTGGGAGAACGTTTTGTGGACGCAGGGGCAAGTGTATTGCTTTTGAATCCAGGGCATAGCTTGATTTCTTTTGATTTGGTTTTAAATAAGATATCGGACAGTTTCATGAGACATTCTCTCCTTTCATACTCCAGTCGTCGTTAATTGTCTCGTTTGAAGTATGGGAGATTTCCATAAAAGTAAAAAACTCCTTTCCCTGCGTTCAGTAACGCTTCTGCTCATCGGAAAAGGAGTGTGTTGGAATTATTGAAATTTACAGTATTTCATCATAGAGAAAAGCGGTTCCGCAGACGCGGAACCGCTTCATTTTTTCCAATCCTACATTTTTACAACCTCGGTAGCCACCACAGATTCACGGTGCGCGGGATTTTCACCACTCTGTTTGCGGTTGACGGTTTCGATGAATCCGGTAGCACATACCACATCGCCCGCAGAAAGGGAAAGTGCATAAGGGACTTGACTGCCAAAACAGATCAACCGGGGAAAATTGATATGGCCGTTACTCTCTGTACGAAGTACAAAAGCGACCGCGATCGTTTGATCGGAATCACGCCGATGGATCGGATATACTGATACCACAGTACCGAGAACACAGACATCGTTGTGGCTTTCCGCTTTGTGCAGGCCGATCCCATTGTGGCCGGATAACTGTTCCATCTTGGTATTGGAATGTGTGATGAGCGTACCAACAATGTTCTGACGGGTCCTGCGGCGGCCTTCAGGCGTATTGTACATATAACTTTGAATCATTCCCTCAATGCGCACACGCGGGTAGTTCTTGGATTCAACAGTAACACTCTGATCGATGGAATCGGCCACGTCATCCCCATAAAAAGCGACATTGGGATATTCCACTTCATGTACGCCTTCGCTTTTGACGGCGATCGTCAGCAGAATGACATTGGAGCGCGGACGAAACTTGTGTACAACGCTGCCGACAAGCTTCACAGTATTTACACATTTAACATTTTCTTTTGCAGCAGCAATAATGATTTCCTCCATTTTCGGTCCTCCTGTTAAATAGATTGTTCGGAAAATCCTTTCCATGTACAGTATGGTTGATTTCCAAATTTACAACTATTCAGTCAGACACACATTCTCCGTTTTTTTATATTGAAGAATTCTTCCATATTTTATTATGAAATCATAAATAGGGAGGTTCGCTATGTGTTATTCAATTGACGCACAAAATTACAGGCATAGATCAAACAATGAAGATGACAGAAAATTTACTGACAAGACAGCCCCGAAAAAAGGCATACCCGACTACTCATGCAAGGAGGGCGAGAGTTTATGAAAAACGAGTTGAAAGCAACGATTGACACCATAACGGCCACTACGCCGAAGCCGGAGGACTACACCGGCGAGGACGGTTTGCCGTACTGGGGCAAGTGCCGCAAGCCCAAAGAAGCCTACTTCCCGGAGGGCAAGGCGTTGTTGGGCTTGACCGTCACCCGGCAGAGTGCGACTGCCAGAGAGCTGCCCGCGAGGAACGGGAAGCCGCACAAGCTAAGCTGGAACGGCTAAAAAAGCTAATGTGATAAGACGGAAAGAAGCCCAGCCGGATGCTGGACTTCCAACCAATAATTATTGTAATAGGAGGCGATACAATGAAAGAAGTTCCCATCTGGGAAAAGAGCAATTTGAGTTTGGAGGAAGCCGCCTCTTACTTTGGCATTGGGATCAATAAGCTGCGGGAGATGACCAACGAGGACAATTGCCCCTTTGTCCTCTGGAATGGCAGTAAGCGCATGATCAAACGCAAAGCCTTTGAAAAGTTTTTGGAGACGACCTACTCGATATAGTAGAAAGCGCAGATTTGGTATGCTATAATTAACATACCCTATCTGCGCTTTTCCACAGAAGGGAGAGATAGGCTTGGCAGAAAAGCGCAGGGACAATAAAGGCCGTGTTCTGAAAGACGGCGAAAGCCAGCGGAAGAACGGCACTTATGATTACAGATATACCGACATCCATAAAAAGCGACGCTGCATTTATGCAAAAACATTGGCAGAGCTGCGCCGGAAAGAAGCGGATATTCAACGGGACTTGGCGGACGGCGTGGACTATGCTGCGGGAGAGATCACGGTAGCGGAGTTGGTTGACCGCTACATGAATTTGAAGCGGGGTCTCAAACAAAACTCCTTGCGGGCTTATGGCTCCGCCGTCAACCGTGTCCACGCCGACCCGTTCGGCCAGCGGAAAATCAGGACAGTGAAGCTGTCCGATGCCAAGGGGTGGTTTGTAGCCCTCCATGACAGCGGAATCAAGCAAAACACCATCGGTGTATTGCAGAGTATTGTCCGCCCCGCCTTTGAAATGGCTGTGGACGATGATGTAATCCGGAAAAATCCGTTCAAGTTTAAGCTGTCCGATGTTGTTCCCAATGACGCCTACCTTCGTGACGCGCTGACAAGGGAACAACAGGACAGGTACTTGCAGTTCATCCGGGAGCACGGTCACGACAACTACTATGACGATATCGTGATCTTGCTGGGAACCGGCTTACGGGTCAGCGAATTGTACGGTCTCACCCGTTCGGATCTTGATTTTCAGCAGCGCTATATTCAGGTGACACACCAACTTTGCCGAACAGCAGAGAAACCGTACTTTATCACGCCGCCCAAGACCAAAAGCGGGATCCGCCGCATTCCCATGACCGACAGCGTGTATATGGCGCTCCGGCGCGTGCTGCGGGACAGAGAACCCCCCAAAGTGGAAACGCTGGTGGACGGATACAGTGGATTTGTGTTCCTGGATAAAGAGGGAAAGCCGAAGGTGGGGATGCACTTGCAGAACTACATGAGAGGGATTCAGAGGAAGTATGTCAAATTGTTTGGCAACACCCTCCCCAAAGTAACGCCCCACGTGTTGCGGCACACTTTCTGCACCAACGCGCAGCAAGCTGGTTTGGATGTCAAGAGCTTACAGTATTTGATGGGTCACTCCAACGCCAGCGTCACCTTGGATGTCTATACGCACAGCAATTATGAATCCGTTGAAAAGGCGTTTGAGCAAATTGCGGCCAACCTCTGATATGGGGCTGGATTTACGCCACAGTTTACGCCAAAAGGGCGTGAATTTGCGTAGAATTGTGTAGACATCCGATGGATGTACCGATGATTATTAAAGCAAAAAGAGTGGCGAAAACCCGTTGATAACTCTACAAAAATTCATTTTTCTCGACGAATTCTGACAGGTCGAAAAATAACCAGGGCTTGAAAGGGCGGCATGTACTAAGCCAAAAGCTTGGAACAAGCAATAAAATAAGATAAAAGGGACCGATACTTGCGAAAGTATCGGTCCCTTTTTATGAGCAAGCATTTTTTAGAACGCGCACCTCTGCTCCCCCTTGCCCTTTCATATTGCTTTTGCAGAAAACAGAAAGCCAACGCTTCCAGAGGTACATAGCATGCTGCAAAAGAAGTATCCACTCACAATATTTGTATCATTACCCTTGGTGGTAGAAATCTGAAATGAAGCATCAACGCTTGCTTTTTCAGTCATTCGGCAGCATTGAGAGATTTGATGGAATGGGGGAATCTTTCGCGCTCATTCCGAGGAATGTTTGCGCCTGTGTCAACAATACACTTCGCCTGCCTGCGTCACAAAACTTGGGATGCGACGAGGAGAACTCCTGTAGATGGCTAAATCAAAGCGGAAAAGGAAAACAGCGCATCCCTTATGCGCATGCTGGCATTTACACGCACCACAATGTTGATGCTCTGAACAAGATTGCCAACTAGGCAAACAGAAAGCTTTCTGTCTGCTTTTGACAGTAAAAGGGCTGCGGTTCACCAATAGGATGGAACCGCAACCCTTTTTCATACTCTTGATGATGGAAGAATCCTATGCAGGTGTCAAATCTCCAGATACAGATTGCCCCTTGTTTGATCTGTTCAATCAGCGCACGCCGTTCAGAACAAAGCCGGAAATCTTGCCGCCCGCGGTACGCAGACGCGTCAGGCTTTCCTCGAAATCGCGGAACGGGGTCACACCATACTCCGCGACAAGAAGGACTCCGTTTGCCACAGACGCCGCGTTATCCGCGTCAGGCATATTTTCTTCGTCCGGAAGGACACAGAGAACATAGTCAAACTCGTCGGAAGCCTGTTTCACGAAAGCAGAAAATGCGTCGGATGCCAGCAGATCAGCGGAGCTGCCCTGCGCCTGTCCGCAGGAGAGGAAGGAAAGCCCCTCGATCTTTGTGGAAACAGCCGCTTCTTTCGGCGAAGAACCATCCTTCAGCGCTGCCACAAGACCTTTGGACTGTCCGGCGCCCAGAACGGCAGCCTGCGTGGCTCCGGAAAAATCAGCTTCCAGATAGAGGACCGAACGCCCGGCCACCGTAAGGGCATGAGCCAACCCGCACGCTGTCTCCCCCGCTCCCTTTTTGCCGTGGACGGGAATCAGCAGAAGGCTTCCCTTCTCCCCCACCTGCTGGGTAACGGCGGCGCGCAGGCGGCGGAATTCGTCCCGGCGTTCCTCCTCCTCGGCCTTTAACGCAAAGGAACCCAGGCAGGGCATTTGCAGGCTTTTGGAAACATAGGTGGCGTTGCGGATGGTGTGGTCCAACAAAATCATGGCAATCCCAACACACAGGGAAATAATCACACCAAATACCACTCCCAGGATTCCACTCTTGATGGCAGAGCTGCGGGCGGACAGCTCGTCCGGCGTTTCCGCATGGGTGATGATATGAATCTGAATGGGAGGCGTCGGGTAGATAGCGGCAATCTCCTCCGCAATCTGCTCCGCCGCGGAGTCCGCCATGAGAGCGGCGTTTTCGCGATCATCCGTGGAAATGGTGAGATCCACCAGCGTGGAGCTGCCGATCTGCTTGGCTTCAATGCTGTGCAGCGACTCCTCATCCACTCCCGCGCGCTCCGCCACCTTCAGGCGCAGATCCTCCGAAGGAGCCATGGCAATGGCAGCCTGCAAACGGACATTCTGCATACTGGCGTACTGGTTGCTGTAATCGGGGGAAGCGTTGTCGTCAATCGTGCAGGCAACCAGAATGGTGCTCGTCGCCGTGTATTCCCGCTTAAAGGTTTTCAGCGAGAGAAAGCCGAATACCACGCCACATGCCACGACCACCACGGCGAATTTCCAGAGATGGCGCTTGAAAAAGCGGAAAATCTCCGAAAACGACACATACAATTCCATGTAAGAATCCTCCTGTTTCAGGTATTTCGATATCCCGGCACGCTTCTTTCAAAAAGCATTGCCGTTTTGTTTCCCCGGAATTCAGCCGGTGAAATCAAGAATCTGCTTCATAATGATTTCCCAATCAAAATGCTCTTTGGCAAAGCGGCGTTCCTTTTCCGGCAGTTCCGGATCCGCCCGGCAGGCAGAAACGAAATCCACAACCTCTTCGATATCGATCGGACTGGGGTCGTTGGGAAAAATCTTGACAAACGGAAGATCCGGCGTCAAAAGACTGTCCTCATACGCAAAGAAAAGCGGAAGACCGGAAGCCAGATATTCGCGTGATTTCAGCGGCGAAAGACGATTCAGACCGACGCGGTACTCCGCCAGAGGAGAGATTCCCACATCGCTCTCACAATAAAGCTGTGCAAGCTCCGCCGCGTTTTTGTAGCCCAGAAACTCCACGCGATCGCCCAAACCAAGCGAAGCTGCCATGCGTTTGAGATCCACGATGGTTTCATTATTTCCCACAACACGGAAAAAGACCGGCATCCCATTCTCTTTTTCCCGGTATGCCTGCATCCCCTGCAGCACACGCTCATAGCCGTGCACCACCGAGGTTCCCACCACGCCGAGCAAATGGATACTGTCGCGCGGAGCCCGATCCTCCCGCAGAGGGATCGCATCCACCTCCACGCCGTTGTCCACATTGATGGCGGGAATCCCCCACAGAGAATCCGTCTGCTCACCGAACGTCACAACCGTATCGACATAGCGGGAAAAGGTAAGCGTTGTTCCCGCGTGCTGGAGCACCTCCTTGACATGCCCCAGAAAAGCGCGCGCATTTTTCTTCTGCATATCCACCCGGAAAAAGCGCTTGTATTCTCCCCAGTATGGATACGTCGCCACCTCAAACACCACACGGCAGGAAGGGTTCGCCTGTTTGGCGGCTTTGGCTATCATGCGGTGATAGGGGTTTGTCAGAAAGCCCTTGATATAAACCATATCGCAGGGGTCTTCCTCCAAAAGGGCTCCAATGGCGTTGGCAAGATGCTTTTGCTGTTCCGACCATCTGGTGCAGGCAGGAAACGGAAAACGCTCCTCCTGTTCCCCTGTGCGTCTGAGCAGGCAGTTCTCCTCCACACAGGTATAGCTCGCATTCCAGCCAAGACGGGCCATTCCAGCTGTCTGCCCCGCAATCTTGCGCAGAATACCGGAATACTGCATGGCGGTGGAAACCGTCGCGGCATAGAGAAATTTTTTCTTTTCGCTCATGATTCCCCGTCCTTTCCCAAAAGTTGAGAAAGCTCTTCATAAAACAATTTGTAATTTTTTTCCGCGTGAAATTTGTCCTCCCAAAGCTTGCGGGCCGCCCGGCAAAGGGAGGCATATTCCTCCTCCGGCAAACGCGCCATATGTTCCAGCGCGGAGGCAATCTCCTCCGGGGATGGATTCTTTCCAAGCAAGCAGCCCGTCACGCCGTCCCGTACCGCCTCCGGCGTTCCGCCGACCTCCGTGGCAATACAGGGGAAGCCAAAGGAACAGGCTTCCATAAGGGCGACGGGAAGCCCTTCGCTGGAGCTGACATTCGCCACACAGGAGACAGGCGTTTCCGCATAATAACGCATCAAATCCTCATTGCGCATCGGCCCCGGAAGCTCCCATTCCACATGGGCGGGCAGCTGTTCCGCCGCGGCGCGGACCTCCGCTTCCTGCGGGCCTCCGCCGATATGCGTCCAGCGCATCGGGAAGGAAACCAGCGCCAAGGCCTGCACAAAAAGCGGAATCCGTTTGACAGGCACCAGATACGAGCAGGTCACGACATGGAACACCGGACTGCGCGAGCCATACGGCAGGCCATGGTCCGCTGTTCCCAGAAAGGCCGTGCGGACCTTGCCGCACTGTTCCGGAAAGGCGTCCTTCACCGCCCGCGCCGCCGACGGAGAGCAGGGGCGAACCGCGTCGTAATGATTCAGCAGAAAGCGGCGCATCGGTAAATAGCCATACGGGGAGCGCTCCGGGAACGCGTCAAACCCATGGGCACGGGAAAGCAGATGAACCCTTTTCCCCATTGCCCGCAGCCGTTTGGCAAGGAGAGCGCCAGCCATAGCCGCGTCATAAAACCAATAGCTGTAAATAACGATTTCTTCCCCCGTTAACGACGGAAGCACTTCGCTGCAAAGCGCTTCATAGACGGCCTGCGCCTTTCTGCGGAAAAACAAGAGCTGATGCAGCTTTCCGAAAAACGATTGTCCCTGAAACGGAAGCGCGATCGCTTCGCGGAGCAAATCCGGCCGGAAAAGCACCGAGAGATAGGAGACTGCATCGGGCGACGCATTCAGACGTACCACGCGCATACCGTCCGGCACAGGCTTTGTCTGAGAATCCTCCGGAGCACTGTGACACGAAACAATCAGATAATCGTCAAAGCCCTGCGCGTGGCGCAGCTCCTCCGTCAGAAAGTCCTCTCCTTTTCCAAACGGAAAGGAGGTAGTCAAGTACAAAAGCTGTCTCATGTGCGTTTTCCCCTTTTCAGAAGGCCCGCCGCCAGCGAAATCTCATCCCTCGTGGGAAGCACAAGCCGGTAAAACGGCGTTTTGGTATAGACGCAGAAAATAATAATGGAGGTAATTCCCTGAGCCGTCAGTGAAAGCGACGTCGCAATCGCGGCTCCCGCCACCAGAAAATGCGGGATCAAAACCAGGCTCAGCCCGAGGTTGAACACCACGCCCACCGCGGTGGAGATGATGTTCAGCTCCGGCTTACCGTAAGCCGCAATGGAGTTTGCCAGCACCTTCGCGTAGGTGATGAAAAAGCTGCCCACGGTCAAAATGGTGAGGGGCTGGATGCAGTCCACATATTTCGGGAACAGAATCGGAATGAATATCTTTGCCAGAAGGACAACCAGCGGCAGACAAATCAGGGTGATATACGTCACCAGCTTGCAGGACAGCGTCGCCAGCTTGGTTTTATCCTTCGTATCCGTCATCGCCGCGATCCGCGACATGATGACCATACTCACAGCGTCCGGCAGAATCCAGATCTGCTGGACAATCGTATACGCTTTAGTGAACACGCCAAAATCCGTCAATCCGTTGTTCGCTTTGAGGATGATGGAGCTGACGTTGGTGTTGGTAAAGGTCAGCACATTGGAAACATGCGATTTCAAGCTGTAGCGAAGAAGCTCGCCGGAGCCAATCTCCCGATCGTTTTCAGGAGCAGGCGGCGACTGCGCGTAGGAAACGTCGCGGCGGATGGAGCGCCATGCCATGATGATCGACAGCAGCAGGATGAAAATACTGCCTGAGACGATAACGGCGGCAGTCGGCCAAATAAAAACCGTCAGGGAAAACAGCGTTGTCAGCACCCGCTGCATCAGATTGATCAGGTTATAGGTGCGGAATTTGTTTTCTCCCCGCAGGATGGCAAGAAAAATATTGGACACGAAGGAAAACACGCCATACGCGACCGCGCACACGCAGTAGAGCAGAGCGGTATCCGCAAAATAGCTGTCGCGCAGAATGAGTACCACCAGCACGCCCACCAGCGCAATCAGCACGGTCAGCACCACGGTCACCCGCTTGATGGAGCGCACGACATTTTTCAGCTTGCAGCGGGAGACGTAATAAATGATGGAGGAGTTTACGCTGAAGGACAGCAGAGTGAACAGCGCGCTTCCGACCATCTGGTTCTGTGTGATCAGGCCGCTCTCGCCCGGATCCAGCACCGGCATGATGCAGAAGCTGGAAATCAGGGCCAGAACAGCTCCAAAGGCATTGGTTCCGAAGGTGCTCAGCGCATCCTGCAAAACACCGGTTTTTTTGCCTTGCTCCTTCATGCTTTCACCTCCGGCGGTTCCGTCCCCCGGCGCAGATGCGTGCCCAGCGTATACAACAGCTGAGCTGCCAGATACAGACCCAGAAGGAAGCAGAGATACGTCACATTAAACACATCCGTAATCCAGATCAGCGCATAATTGCGGGGCAGATACACAAAGCTCTTGATGGCAATCAGCCCCAGCGCAATCGCAGGCCAGGAACGACCCATCATGGAAGAGAACCAGCGGAAGGCCACGCCGATCATCACACTGAGCGCCACCACGCCCGCGATACCGAAGGCCACATATCCCTCCGCCACATAGGAAGTACCGAATCCTTCGCCGCGCAGATACCGCGCGGGATCCACCAGATAGGTCAGCACATGGGAATAGCTGTTTGTGCTCTCGGCAAATTCCGCCGTTTGCAGAGAAATAATTGGATCGGTGTGGAAGACCGTCTGACCGATGGAATTGTTCGTCACAAACAGCTCCAGCGGGAACAGAAGGAAGCGGTATGTCGTCTGCGGATCGAAAAATTCCATATAATCGATCGTTTTGACCACCACGCGGAAGCTGGCTCCCTGCGAGTCGATAAAGCTGATAATCGTGCGAAAGAAGGAATCTCCCGTTCCCAAAATTCCTGAACGGAGATAGGCCACCATTTGCAGCAGATAAACGCCGGCAAGCCCCGCCACACAGGCCAAAAGCACCAGACGCTTGGTAAGAATCCTCTTTTCCTTCGGCAGAAGATTATCCCGCAGCACAAAATAGACCACCAGCATCAGCAGGCTTGTTACAATAGTGTTGCGGCGGCCTGTGAACACGGAAGCCAGCAAATAAACGCCGTACACACACAGCGGCAAGCGCATCTGCTTCGCGGAGGGCAGCGTGGCAAGAAATACGGCAAAGGCCGGAGTAAAGAACAGCGCAAAGCGGCTGACGATCGACGGTACGCCGGCCGTTTCCGTAAAGGAGGTCAGATAACCGTTGCGCAGGACAAACAGAATGGTGTTTCCCAGCGAAAAGAAGGAGGCAAGAGAACTGATATACAGCACCCACCGGCTGAGCTGGCGAATCACCGGAATCAGAGGATGGTCCCATATTTTCTTCGCTCCCTCAACCGCCACGGAAAGCTCCCGTTTCCGGAACAAAAACCCGGCGGCTCTGTACGCCAGATAAACGACAAACAGGGAAATCGCCAAAATTTGCAGCGACCAGTACAACGAATCGTATCCGTCGGCTTCCAGGATATCCAGCCGTCTGTCGTAATTTTGCAGCCATGTGGTATAAACGCGTCCCAAAAGCAGAAGGTTATACGATCCCTGAAAAATCAGAAGAGGAATCCTTCTTCGTACATCGGACAGCTCATAGACCAGCATGGCAAGATTCAGAAGGGAAAGCCCCGCCAGCGTCATATTCGCGGCGATGGAATACCACCGGCCGCCGAAGGACGAGGTGAAAGCCGCCATCGTCAGAACAGCCAGAGAAATCCCCAGCAGGAGCGTGTCCCGCAGAAGAAATTTGCGTTGGAATTGCATCATGCTCTGTTGATCCTTTCCGCTCACAGAAAAGTATTTTTGAGTTTTTTTCTGCGGCGATAGTAGTTCATGAATAGATCGATTATACCATTATTCCCCTTTCTTATCAATCATTATTTGCGGCCCTCCTCCCAAAAATGCAGGCCCAGAGCCATTTTCGGGAAATGTAAACCTTTTGTGACCAACAGAAAACGAAAATGGATCGCCGAAAAACGGCGATCCCTAAAATAGTCGATATAGTAATATAAATGTTGATAAATGTTGTTTTGGAACGGTGATAACAGTCCGGAAAAAATCGCTTCGCTGTTTTTCCTGGCTTTTCTGTGCTTCGCGCGATTTGATGGGGCTCTGCCCCAAAACCCCGCCGCCTTTTGAAAAAGGCGGGCGAAAACTTCATTTAAAACACACAAATTTTTCCACTGTTACGCATTTTTTCTTCCCTGCGCATGCACAGTGGGAAGAAGGAAACCAATGGCTGCCAGAAGAATGACGAGAAAAACAATACCAATCGGCAGATATTTTGCCAGCACCGCCTGCTGTACGCCCGCGATCAGGAACCAGACGGAAAACGCGACGGAAATCACGGCACACAACGCGGTCATCGGCGCGCTGTAGCGGCTCCGGCGGGCCAGAAATACCGCACACACCGCCTGCGCCGCTGAAAAGAATACCGCAATCCAGAATGGACAGATCATCAGAGATGCCCCCGATTCCGCCGCGGCGGACTGCACGGAGGGAAGCAGCGCTGCCACACAGACAATTTGCAGCACAGACTGAACCAGCAGAAGCGTCACCGCAATTCCACGGCGCAGATCATGTCCCTCCAGCTGTGCCGTGGAGCTTTCCACCAGCCCCAGATACATGCGGTTGGATTCCAGCGAACGGCGGATCGCCAGCGCAAGCGGCACAGCCACCACATCCGCAATGATAGCGTTTACAATCGTAGTCGCTGCCTTGGTGCCGAGCAGGATTGCCACCGCTTCGTCGGCGCTGCCCTCCAGCTTGGCTTCCACAAAGGATTTGAAAAGGTACAGCACGCAGTAGGTCAGGGAACCGCTGACCGCTCCCGCAATCACACGGGGCAGGCGGCGGCCCTCCGAGCGGCCCGACCAGGCAATCGCACCGCAGACAAAGGCCATCATGAATTTATTGATCAGCGTGGTGGGAGCGCTGGCGGCCCAGCCGCCCACCAGATCAAACACACCGGAGCCCACACCGGCGGCCAGACCGCCGTATACCGGCCCGAGCAGCAGACCGGAGAGAATGCAGAACACATTGCCCAGACCGATCATGGTTCTGTCCCCGAGCACCGGGATTGGGATGCTGATGAAGGTACCGACTATCACAAGCGCGCCCATCAGACCCGTCAGGGCCAGATTGACAGCGCCGCTTTTTCTTGACGTATTGATTCGCATGACGATTTCCTGCCTTTCTTTCCACGGGAATCCTCCCGCCAAACGCTTTTTCCCCGGGATTGCGTTTTTCTCTTTACTGTGTTACCATCATAGAAGAAATCTGTCCATTATGAAATACACAGTTTATAAAAAAATGAGGTGTACAGATTGGCGTATGAATATTTGGAAATCCATACAGACGGAGAACCTCTGTACCGCCAGCTTTATGATTCCCTGAAAAAAGCGATGGAAACCGGACAGCTTCGGCAGGGCAGCCGTCTCCCCTCCATCCGCAGGCTCTCGGAGGATCTCGGTGTGAGCCGCACAACGGTGGAGGCGGCCTATCAGCAGCTTTGCGTGGAGGGATATTTGAAAAGCGAACCGAAGCGCGGGTATTTTGTCCTGTTTGGAGAGCAGCCCGCACCCGCCGATCCGCGCCGCCCTTTGCTTACGTCCGCACCTCTGACCGCGCATTTCCGCTTTAATCTCGGGACCGACTGCGCGGACGCGGAGGCCGCCGACCTGCGGATCTGGCGGCGTCATGTGCGCGATATTCTCAACCGGCGTGAAATCATCGTGTCCTACGGCGAGCATCAGGGGGAACCCGCTTTGCGGGAAGCGCTTTCCCTGTATGCCGGGCGGGCGCGCGGCGTCTCCGCCGGGCCGGAGGAGATTGTGGTGGGGGCGGGAAGCCAGCCCCTTCTGTATCTCCTGTGCGGGCTGGCGGGAAAACGATGCGCGGCAATCGACGAGCACGGCTTTGCGCAGGCGGAGCAGGTGTTCCGTGACTGCGGAATCAAGGTCATTCCCCTGCCGCGCGACGAAAATGGTCTGCGGCCCGACGCTCTGCGCCAAAGCGGAGCGGATCTGGCGTATGTCAGTCCGTCGTCCCCCGTGGACAGCGGAAGCGCCATGCCGACCAGCCGCCGTTTCGAGCTGCTGCGCTGGGCGCAGGAGACGGGCAGCATTCTGATTGAGGACGACTACAACGGCGAACTGCGCTACCGCGCCCACCCTATTCCCGCGATGCAGGGCATGGCGGGCGGCGGCTGTGTCGCCTATCTCGGATCCTTTTCCAAGCTGCTTTTGCCCTCGGTGCGCGTCGGCTACATGGTTCTGCCCCCTTCCCTGCTCGCGCTCTACCGGCAGCGGGCACGCAACTACAACCAGACCGCCTCAAAAATTGAACAGCTTGCCCTGGCGGCGTATATCGCCAGCGGACAGATGGAGCGCCGTCTGCGCCGTCTGCGCAAGCTCTACGCCGCCAAAAGTCAGCTGATGGGAAAATGTCTGGCCGCCGCGCTGCCGGAACGGCAGTTCACGCTTGAGGAAACCGCTCTGTATTTCCGCACCCCGCTGGTCCCGCAGGAAGCGGAGCTTCTCTGTGCCAAAGCGGCGGAGTACGGTGTGCGTGTGCGCACGCGTGAAAACCGTGATGGTATTTTCGCCGCTCTGAGCTTTTCCGGAATTCCTCTTGCCGATATCCCCGAAGCCATCCGTCTGCTGGGACTGGCATGGAAGCAGGGGGATGACAGAATTTGACGCTGTGTGTATAATAAAGTCAGATCATCAAATCTGTTCTGCGCCCCTTTCCCGCATGAAACAGGAAAAACGGGAGATACTGACAGGGAAGCGCAAGAGGAAGGAGAACCTGATCCATGAAAGCCCATGAACGTTTTCTTCACTATGTATCCTTTGACACCACCTCCGACGAATCCAACCCCGCCTGCCCCAGCACGCCGGGACAGCTCACGCTTGCCAACGCGCTGGCGGAGGAGCTTCTGAGCCTGGGCCTTGCGGACGCCCGTGTGGACGAGCACGGCTACGTTTATGCCTCGCTGCCCGCGAACTGCGAGACGGACGCGCCCGCCCTCGGCTTTATCGCCCACATGGACACCTCTCCCGACGCCTGCGGCCATAACATCCATCCCCGGATTGTGGAGCACTACGACGGCGGCGATATCGTCCTCAACAAGGAGCAGAATGTCGTGATGAGCCCCGACAAATACGCCCACCTGCGCGATTATATCGGACAGGATCTGATTGTAACGGACGGCACCACGCTGCTCGGCGCGGACGACAAGGCGGGCGTGGCGGAAATCATGACGCTTGTGGAGGAAATCCAGCGTGACAACCTGCCGCACGGCAAGCTGTGCTTCGCGTTCACCCCCGACGAAGAAATCGGCCGGGGAGCGGACCTCTTCGACGTGCCCGGCTTCGGCGCACAGTTTGCCTACACGGTGGACGGCGGCAAGCTTGGAGAACTGGAATATGAGAATTTCAACGCTGCTTCCGCCGTGGTGACGGTTCACGGCCTGAACATCCATCCCGGCGACGCGAAGAACAAGATGAAAAACGCCCTCCTGATCGCCATTGAATTCCAGAATATGCTCCCCGCCTGGGAGATTCCGGCCTGCACAGAAGGATATGAGGGCTTCCAGCATCTCAACCGGCTGAACGGAGACGAGGAAACAGCCACGCTGCACTACATCATCCGCGACCACGACCGCGCGAAATTCGAGGCAAAGAAAGAGCGTTTCCGCCGGATTGCCGCCTACCTCAACGAAAAGCACGGCGACGGCACGATTGAACTGGAGCTGGCCGACAGCTACTACAATATGCGGGAGAAGGTGGAGCCGCATCTGTTCCTGATCGAGAACGCGAAAAAAGCCATGCTGGATGTGGGAGTCACGCCGCTGGTGCAGCCGATTCGTGGCGGCACGGACGGTTCCCGTCTCTCCTACATGGGTCTTCCCTGCCCGAACCTGAGCACAGGCGGCCACAACGCGCACGGCCGTTTTGAGTATATTCCCGTGCAGAGCATGGACGCCATGGTGCGCGTTCTGCGCCGTCTGGCCTGTCCCACCGCACAGAACGCATGAGAAAACACCATGTGGAGAAGCGCGAGCGGGATTTCCAGAAGATAAACCGCTTCGCCGTTCCGGCCTATCTCGCGGCAAACCTTCTTCTGGCCGGCGTTAATGCGGTGCAGTCGCTGTGGTACTATGCGGTTCTGGCGCTCTGCGCCCTGCTTTTGCCGCTGATCCTCTCGCTTTTCTACCGGATCATCCGGCGCAGACGCTCGTATCAGCTGGATCTTCTTGTGTATCTCTATGTTTTTCTTTTATATACGCTTGGGATCGTCATGCGCCTGTACTCCCTCACATCATACTATGACAAGCTGGCGCATACGCTTTCCGGCATCGTGATCGCCCTGTTCGGCCTTCTTCTGTTTCATCTCCTTTCCCCGGAAAAGACGATGGAACGCGCCCGCTTTCCTCTTGCGGCGGTCTTTGTGATGGCGGTTGTCACAGCCGTGGCGGGAATTTGGGAGATTTGGGAATTTATCGTCAGTTTGATTTTCCATTCCGATCCCCAGCGCGTCCTCACCACGGGCGTGACGGATACGATGATCGACATGATAGTCTGCGTGGTGGGCGGCGCGGCCTTCCTCCCTTCCCTTTGGATGTATATGAGCCGCGGAAAAACTTTCTTTCTGCTTGGTATTTTTGAAGCGGCCTGCCGCCTGCCGGATCCGAAGGAAATCAACGAAAAGTAAAAAAGACGTCCCGGAAAAGCGAAACCTCACTTTTCCGGGACGTCTTTCTGTTTGGGAAAAATTATGCGTCCACTGCTTTTTGCAGCTTTTCGATCAACGCGTCAATCTCGGCCTTGGACATGCCGAAGAACATCTGCGCCGCACGCAGGGGCGAATTGAACAGCATCTGACGGCTCATTTCCTCCGTGATGGCCTCGGAAGCAGCTTCTCCGGGCGCATCCTCCGCCGGGGCAAGCACGGATTTCGCCTTCTCGATCACCTCTTGAAGGATGGGAGCCGTGCGCGGATCCGCAAGCAGAGCGCCAACCGTCGTATTGCGGTGCACATGCAGCGGTATTCTCTGCTTGGAAAAATAGGTAAGCGTGACTTCCCCTCTCACATCCCGGCTGGAATGAGCCAGCAGGATGCGATAGGTTCCCGTTGCGGCGTACCAGCCGTGAAGCTTTTCGCTATACCAGGAGAGACTGCGATCATCAAGCTCCAGCTCTGCGGTTTTTGTCTCACCGGGCAGAAGCGACAGCTTTTTCATCCCTTTGAGCTCCCGCACCGGACGGCCGGGCGTACCGGTACAGTCCTCCACATAGAGCTGAACCGTTTCCTTGCCCTCGCGCGCGCCGGTGTTGGTCACGTCGACCAGCACACGCACCTTTTTCCCTTCAGAGGAAAGCCGAACGTTGGAATAGGCAAACGTGGTGTAGCTCTCCCCGTGACCAAAGGGCCAGCGCACCGCCATCTTCTTTTTGTCGTAGTAGCGGTAGCCGATATAAACGCCCTCCGCATACGAAACGCCGTCCTCGTCGCCGGGGAAGTTCAGATAGCTGGGATTGTCCTCCAGGCGCAGCGGCCAGGTTTCGGCCAGACGGCCGCAGGGATTCGCGTCGCCATACAGCAGTGCGTCCGTGGCCTCGCCCACGCCCTCGCCGCCGAGATACAGACAGAGCACGGCGGGAACCTCGTCCGCCCACGGCGTTTCCACCGGGCTGCCGCAATGCAGCACAACCACCACGCGCTTCTGCACCTCCAGCACTCGGCGGATCAGTTCGTTCTGGCAATCCGGCAGGCGCATATGGCTGCGGTCGTAGCCCTCCGACTCAAACGAATCCGGCAGACCGGCGAAAATCACCGCCACCTCCGCATCCTTTGCCGCACGCACAGCGCGCTCCACGGCTTCCTCGTTCCACTCGTCGCGGTCCGCCGGGAAAGCCTCCTCATACACCACGCCCTCCGGCGCACACTCGAGCGCGCTGCTGACACGGGTGGAATTGATGTGGGAGGAACCGCCGCCCTGATAGCGGGGCTTCGCCGCGAACCCGCCGAGATACGCCACCTTCGCGCCGCGCCGGAGCGGAAGGATCCCGTCATTTTTCAGGAGGACGGCGCATTCCTTCTCGATATCGGCGGCAATCTGGTGATCCGCTTCGCGATCAAATACGGCCTGCGGAACCTCCGCCTGCTCGTACCGCAGAATGATGCGGAGCATGCGCTCCACCGCACGATCCAGCTCGTCCTCGCTCAGCTCTCCGTTTTGAACGGCGCGCACCAGCTCCGCGTCATCCTCCGGGCACGGCCCCGGCATCTGAAGCTCAAGGCCCGCGTGCAGCGCGTCCACCCGGCGGTTCACCGCACCCCAGTCGCTCATGACAAAGCCGTCAAAGCCCCACTCCTCACGCAGAATCTCCGTGAGCAGCTTGCGGTTTTCACTCGCAAAGGTGCCGTTGATACGGTTGTAGGAGCACATGACCGTCCAGGGCTTCGCTTCCTTGACCGCCGTTTCAAAGGCTGCCAGATAGATCTCGCGCAAAGTGCGCTCGTCCATGTTGGAGGAACCGCTCATGCGGCGGTATTCCTGGTTGTTCGCCGCAAAATGCTTCACGGAGGTTCCCACCTGCCAGCTCTGCACACCGCGAATCAGCGCGGCGGCCATTTTTCCGGCGAGATACGGATCCTCGGAGTAATATTCAAAATTGCGTCCGCACAGCGGGCTGCGCTTCATGTTGACGGCAGGCCCCAGCAAAACCGACACATTCTCCGCGCGGCATTCCTGTCCCAGCGTGCTTCCCATACGTTCCAGAAGATCTTCGTCAAAGCTGCACGCTGTCGCACAGCCTGCCGGGAAGCAAACCGCCTTGATCGACTCGTTCACTCCGAGATGATCCGCCTTGTCATCCTGCTTGCGAAGGCCATGCGGGCCGTCGGAGACCATCACAGGGGGAATCCCCAGCCGTTCCACGCCCTCCATGTGCCAGAAATCCTTTCCGGAACACAACGCCGCCTTTTCCTCCAGCGTCATCTTGCCGATGATCTCCCAAATATCCTTTTCGTTCATGGTACATTCTCTCCTTTCCTGCGTGTTCAAAACTTCCTTTTTCAAACGCCGGGCCGGTCAACTTTCACCGCATCCAGCCGATCAGCGCATCACCATCATCACAATCTGCAAAGCGATCAGAAGAACGCCGCACACCAGTACAATCCAGCCGCGCGCGCGAAGGTTGCGGCGGGATTTTTTCTTCGGCAGCATTGCAGCCAGCTTTTCGTAAGGGGTAAGCAGAAAATACAGGCCGACCGCAATGATCAGCACACCAAACGCAATCGAAACATATTCCATTCCATGATCCTCCCAAAACCGCACACGGCGGCTGTTGTTTATTCCACGGCAGCCAGCACACGTTCCGCGCACCGGATTCCGTCAACGGCGGCGGATACGATGCCGCCCGCATAGCCTGCTCCTTCTCCGCACGGGTACAAACCGGCCAGCGAAACGCTCTGCAAATCCTCACCCCGCAGAATCCGCACCGGCGAGGAGGAACGCGTCTCCACTCCGGTAAGAACGGCGTCCGGGCAGGCAAAGCCATGCAGGCGCGCGTCCAGCAGGGGAAGCCCCTGCCGCATGGCTTCCGTCACGGCCGGGGGCAGCACACCGTCGAGCGTTCCCGGTGTGACGCCGGGACGATAGGACGGCACAACGTCCCCAAAGGAAACCGACGGCCTGCCGCGCAGAAAATCCTCCACGCGCTGAGCCGGAGCACGGTAGCCGCCGCCTCCCGCCTGAAAAGCCAGCTCCTCCAGCCGTTCCTCCCGGCGAGCCACGGCAACCACCCGGGCTCCCTCCTGACAAAACAGCCGGGCGGTGGCCCTTCCAATGCCGGCGGAAGCACCGGTTACGATACATACTTTTCCATCCAGTCTGCC